>OLIY01000006.1_pt1 | contig 251014 bp, 179 predicted proteins | sample 1601431 | NCBI WGS metagenome assembly OLIY01 (sample SAMN04168659, study PRJEB22393) | human gut metagenome | biome: human gut microbiome; feature: stool | host: Homo sapiens | collected 2014-05-12
TTTAAGGTTAACAAAGGTTGGAGCAAGGCGTTGCTCCTTTTTTTATGCCCATACCTGAAAAACATAAATTCTTTATAAATTTTACATTTATCTATATGGATCTGTACTTTAATGATAATCCAATTTGTAAATAACCACCATTATATTAATAAAATAACCGGATGAGAATCCGGCAAAGTACATCACCACCCAAAATTCCAATAGCAGCTACTATCCACAAATGAGACTTCTTTAGATTACAAGACACTTTCAATGCCTGCACCATCCAAATAATAGAAAAGACCAGAAACGGGAAACCAATCAACGACAAAACTATTGCCAAGTGAAAATAAGGCATAGAGAGTATTTCCGCCGGTGACATCGTAGGATCTATTTGTGACAATACTTGCATGGGTGGTAGGAAATTTATCAAATTCATCACAAGCATCGGGAGCTGAGCAAACAATATAGTACCAAACACATCTATAATCCGAATTTTAGAGTGTGAGAAAATAAGACCACCCAAATAGAATAAGGTAGTCGGAACTAACCACACAATAAGATGTTCTGCCAAATAGCACCACCAGGCGGGATTGGGAGCGGGACCAAAATGAAGCAAGCCGTGATAATGGTAGCCGGATGCCCAGCTCAATAATGTAGAAATTACCAGTCCCAGTATCCCCCAGGCTAATGCCTGCATTCCTGCAATCCGAATAAACGGATTAATAAGTATTTCTATTCTTTTCTTCATTTTATATATTCATTTTAGTTAGTTTTTCAATCAAATCATCCAATATATTGCGTACGGTTGGATAACTCACTCCCATACTTTTGGCCATATCTTTCAGGCTTCCACTGGATTTCACAAAATCAATAATAAACTGTTGCTCTTTCTCTGGCAAACGAGCCAATAAAGGTAATTCAAAACTACCACAGACTTCTGTGGCACATTGCTCACAAAACATACGTCCTACTTTCAGTGGGGCTTCACAAGAAGGACATTTCAACGGTAGACGTTTCTTTAGTTCACTCATTTTTTATTATATTTCCTTATAAAAGTATTCAGTGACGATATAAGAGTCGCATTGACTGGTAAAGAAGGGTTTGTATATATAGACATTTGCTTCTGAGGTTCCATTGTCTCACAATCTTTTAATACGTGATTCATAGAGTCAATCAAAAGTAATTCTGCTGTAGGCTTTGATTTCTTCAACAGTTCGGCATCTTTTACAGAGACCTGAATATCTTTTTTACCCTGAACGATCAATACCGGTATCTTTAGAGAGGCAATAACCGTCTGAGGGTTGTATTTATACCAGGAAATTAAATAAGGCTGAACCGAAGCACGAAACAGAGACTGCACATACATAGACACTTGCTCTACTGTTTTACCACTTTTCAAAGATTCATTGATAGAAGCAACTTCTTTCTTTATCATTTCCGGCTGAGAAGCAACCTGCTCTTCAATCACTTCATAAGCCGGACGCCCTGCCCCTGCCAGAGAAACCAAAGCTTTCACTTCAGGCTGATTCGTACAAGCCAACATCCCGATCAAAGAACCTTCGCTATGCCCTACCACAGTAATACCAGTAAACCTTTTATCTTTAGCCAGATAATTAATCCACCCTTTTACATCGTTTACATAGTCTTCAAAACGCAGCAGAGATTCTTCTTTTCCGGCAGCCGCACTGGTAGCTATCCCCCGCTTATCAAAGCGCAGTGAAGCGATTCCATTGGCAGCCAGTCCTTCTGCAAGAAACTTTAATGAGTTGTTTTTCATATTACCAATAGCCGAATTCCCATCCATATCCGTCGGACCGGAACCAGCAATTAATAACACGACCGGATATGTCTTCCCACCATTGGGAAGAAGCAATTCTCCATTAATATCTCCTTCCTTGGTATCCAGAGTTACGGTCTCACCATTCAATGGCATCAATTGTGCCTGACAAAGAAAGCAACAACAAGAAAATAAACTAACGAAGATTAAACTGATACGTTTCATGATATTTTTTTTAGAAGTTCATCATTATATTTGCAAATATAGATAGATAATTAAATAAATCAAATATATTTTTGAATAAAATTAAATATGATATTAATTTTATTCAAAATCAATTCTTCATTATGAATCAAACACTATACAAGTTATTCTCACCAAAATACTTTGTTGATGGAGCAATCAGTTTATCTTATGGGAGTAATGGTCAGCTTTTCGGATCTTTCAACTATAGAACTCTACACATAGCAGGTCACTACCTGATTGATTTTATCCTAACACATAAATCATATAAAATAGCATAGGAATATACATTTATAAAACACTGATAATCAGCATCTAAAAAACTGTACACTTTTGCATAGCAGGATTGTATACTTTTGTATGACAAGACTGTACAATCCTGTTATACTAAAGTGTACAATCTCGTTATTCTTCTTCAATTCAAAGATAAGTTCTATATAAATTGGGAGTCATTAATCATAAAAAAAAGGTTATCTCAGTTTTACCTGAGACAACCTTCTATTTTTCCCCCAAAAAGGAAGATTCCTTTATTTCTTAATCACTTTAACAGTACTTGTACCATCTTCCGTAGTAACTTTAACAATATACTGTCCGTTTATCAAATCAGATACATTTAAGTTCGACACGTTCTCAGCCTGTTTTACTGTTACTCCCATTAAGTTAATGACAGCAACATTACAAGGAGTTGTAAAGTTCAATACATCAACTACCGGATTAGGATAAACAGATACACCAGCTCCCTGCTCAGTAGAAGAGATACCTGTGCCACCGCCACCTGTAACTTCGTTTAATGAGAAGATGTTTTCCAACTTATCATTAGCAACTTTTGTCTGAGCAGTAGCCAATTTAGTTCCTAAAGCAGCTACACCGGTAGTAAGGTTGGCAGGATTTGATTGAGTCATGGTACCATTAGAGATATTAACCCAGAAAGCAAGAGGAGTTTCGGCAGCATGAGATTTTGCATCTGCTGTATACCCAATCATATAAGCATAATCACCACAAATAGTCATACCTCCGAATTCTTCATTCTTCTGATTCTGTTCACCTTCATTTACTTTTGAGGTTACTGTAGAAGTGACTTCCAAAGAACTTTTATTTAGGACAGCAAGGTATAAATCATTAGTAGAAACAGACTCTTTACTTGAATCAAATGCTAACTTTGTGTTAAATGAACCAGCAATTAATAAAGCATCGCCTTTTACTTCCATAGATTTTATAAAACAGTAATTACCTATACTATGAGTGGTTGAATATTTTTTGGTAGAAGATGTATTATTATCCAAATTAATAGCAGAAATAATATGTCCATATTCTATAGTACCATCTTCGGACATAGCTAGTTCAAATTTCTCATCTTTTGAACCTATTGTCAATGTAACATTACCTACAGCCATAAATCCAGAATAAAGTTCATTGCCTGCAACCGTAAATGTGGCAGACTTAACAAACATCTGACTTTCCATTTGAGACTCTGATACAGCCATAGAAGCAATAATACCACTAACATTCAAATCTTCATTTAAAGAGAATACAGCTCCAGAAGATAAGTCTGAATATATCCCCCATCCCATAATATCTAAATAATTTCCCTTAAACGAAAAATCATTATTTTGAGTTAATCCGGTATAAAGTGCTGAAGCATATAATTTTCCATTATTATATTCTAATTTATTAATATCAAAATATAAAGCCCCTGGTTCTGGTTCATACATTCCACCTGCCACTAACTCTGGCAAGCCTTGTGGTACAAAACTCTGTACAGCCTTCAACACACCATTCACATCATACTTTGCAACAAAACCGGCAGCCCGTTCAGCAACATATGCATCGCCCTTTTTCATTCCTTCTTTCTCTACCGCATTTCCATCTGTACTGCCAAACTCTACTACATCCGCAAAGTTACCTGCAATATAAACATTTCCAGACGCATCAGTAGTTATAGCCTTAATAGTAGCAGCACCAGCTAAAGCTACCCCCCACTTTTCTGTGCCATCTGCGCCATACTTCAATAAGTAGGAACTCACGGCAATCGGAGCCAAATCTGTACCAGCAAATGAAAAACCATCTCCGGCAAATAACCCCGTTACATACATATCTCCCTGTGCAGAAAGAGCTACAGGATTACTGTTATTTACATCCTCAATAGGAAGAATACCCGTCTGAGACTTTGTCCAACTGTTATTCACGGTCGGTTGTCCTTGCGCTACAACTGATGCAGCCACACACAAAGCTAAAAGTAATACTTTTCTCATAAACAATCTTTGTTATAAATTAGACATAAAAAATATATATAAGTCTTTGTTATGGCTAAATGAAAAACATTACAACCATAACAAAGATACCTCCAACTTAGTTTGCCAACCCAGGATTGGCTTCTATTGCTTCACTTGGAATACGAATGGTATAGCGAGAATCATTTTCCTCAAGTACATAACTTGTTCCACCAAACGTCTTTTCCAGACGGGGACGTGTTGTCCTACGAAGATCAAACCAACGATGTCCTTCAAAAGCCAATTCACGGGTACGTTCATTATATATCTCCTGCAATAACTCATCCCAGCCCATGGCATTTACGGCTGCTTCTTTTGTTGCATAAGCATTAGCCGTATATCTTTTCTCCATAAGAGTAAGTAAGTTTTCACGAGCTACATCTATCGCAGCCTCACCTGTCATCAAAGCAGCCTCAGCAGCATTCAAATATATCTCACCGACTCTGAATGAACAACGATACTGATTACTTCCACCTTTAATGACCTGAATGTTAGATGCAGTAACTTGTTTAAAGTATTTCGATTTACGCAAATCCCCTGTTCCATATAACTTCCATAACGAGGTAGCCACCTTAGCAGCACGCACATATTGAGCATTCATTACTTCTTCTAATGCTAAAATATTTTCAGAAGAGTTATATTCATTAGGCAGTATTGTCGACGATGACATATCAACTAACTGATTATTCACACTTAACACAGCTTCAGAAGCTTCAAGAGACTTTGCCCAATCTCCCATATACAAATAGACACGAGAGCGTAAAGCATTTACAGCCAGCGTAGTAAAACGATAATTATAGCCCAACTCCCATTTATCTACGTTCAAATATTTTTCGGCTTCTACAAGATCTGATAAAATAGAGCTATAAACTTCACCTACTGTATTACGAGTTAGCACAGCCTCCGTATCACTATTCAATTTAAGAGGAATAGCCTTAGAGGTCGCCGGATCACAATGAGTGTAAGGCTCACCATATAAATTTACCAACAGGAAGTGTACGTAAGCTCGCAACATATAAGACTCACCAACTAATTGCCTCACCTCGTCAGCAGTACCTTCCTCAATCATATTTTCTGATTCAATCGTATAATTGGCAGTAAACAATGCCCGGTAAAATTCACGCCACTTAAAACTGGTGGTAGTTTCTGAAGCACTCACATCATTCCATATCCATATATCTTTAAATGAATTTAAGTCTTCTGTAGCAAGAGAAGCGTCCATTAACATTTCATCAGAACGAAAAGCAGCCAACCCTCTATCCTCCGGTACATAATTATAAGCCTCTGCGAGTAGTGCTCTGAATTCTTTAGCAGTCCGGGGAATCACTTGTCCAACAGGCTGGATATCCAAATACTTGTCACAACTATATAAAGTTGCGATACATAATAAGACACAAACTAATTTTATATTCTTTATCATCATCAGCTGTTTAAAAATTTACATTAAGACTGAACGTAAATGATTTTGGAATCGGCTGTGCAAACTGGTTACTCATTGTTTCCGGATCCATAAAGTTATCATAATTAGCTCCAAAGACAAATAAGTTACGGCCTTCCAAAGCTACCGTTGCAGAAGCAATATTTAAAGTACGAAGAACCGATTCAGGTATTTTATAACCGAAACGAAGACTTTGTAATCTCACATGGTCTGAACGTTTCACCCACGTATCCAACATTTGATATAGAGGATACTCTGAATACTGTGTATATTCTGCTTTACGCTTGCTATCAGTCATTAATACCGGAAAATTTGTATTAGTATTTGTAGGCGACCATCTATTTAAAATATCCCGGTTAGTATTCATTCCACGATCAAAATTAGTAGGAGAATAAGAAGGTGCAACACGAGAATACATCTTCAGATTAAAAATAAAGTTCACCACCACTTCAAAGCGCTTAATATTAAATGTATTTACAAAACCACCAGAGAATAACGGATCAGTAGAACCAATATACGAATAGAGGTTACGTTGCTCTTCAGCACTCAAGGTACTCGCTCCTGCACTGTTGAGTTTCAACAATTGTTCGGCAGTCACTTTCTCACCGGCCTTATTATAAAATAACGGATAACCTTCCTCATCAAGTCCAGCGGTTTTATAAGCAAAAAGGGCACCTACAGGATAGCCTTCGCGCCCAGGTGTTGTCTGATTGGCTGGTACAGTCTCACGTAAAACCTTATTTTGGTTATATCCTAAATTAAAGTTTGTAAACCAAGTAAATCCATTACGATTAATATTACGAGTAGTCAAAGCTACCTCAAAACCTTCATTACGCATACTTGCCCAATTAACCATTGTCGATAGAAACCCTGTTTCAAGTGGCAACATGCGCAGAGCTATCAAATCTGTACCTTTACGACGATAATAATCTACAGTTACATTCAGAGCATTGTTAAACAATGCAATGTCTGTTCCAAAGTTCATAGTTTTTGTTTTCTCCCAACGCAATCGTTTATTCGGAGGATTACCCAGAGAAATAAGATCTTCAGTAACTCCAGGTAACATACTGACATTCATATAGTTTCCCATCACATACGATGAGGTACTTTTATCTATATTTCCTTGTACACCATAAGAAGCCCTTATCACTAAATTATCGATTTTCTTAAAATCTTTCATAAATGGCTCATTACTGATTCTCCACAATCCACTGAATGAATACAAAGGTAAAAAACGATATTTCTTAGAAACTCCAAAAATATCAGAGCCATCAAAACGTACACTTCCTCCTACTGTATAACGTTGTAGTAGAGAATAAGAAGCTGTTGAAAAGAAAGAAGCATAAGCATTCTCCACATAGTTTTTGGTATGCAATGGATAGGAACGAGCCCATGATTCATTTGGGAAAATCACAGGTTTGGTAGTTAAAGTTTTACGATCAAATCCGTACCCCGTACTATTCAAAGAATTATACCAGGTTTTACGTATTTCAGTTCCCGCCATCATTTCAAACTCATGAATATCATTATATGAATCACGATATTCCGCCTGAGTTTTCCAATTTATCTGAGAATTAGTATTTGCAGCTTCTGTATGTTTTCCACCATCAGGGAGGAAAGATTTATTGCCTAAAGAAGCAATTGTAGTAAACTCCTTATCCTTACGCATTGCATATGTATCATGATCTGCTATAGACTCCTTAGATACTGCATCTAATTGCATTCCAACTTGCGAAGTAGCTTTAAATCTATCATTGAAACGAAGCTCTACATCAAATATAGCCGACAAAGCATTAGTAGTCTGTTCATATGAAGTGTTATTTCTTTCTTCAAACACATTAAACATCAAATCAGAATCTCCTTTTCCCTGAATGTCAATATCATAAACATAATTACCATTTTCATCATAAGGTGTTTGATAAGGATTTGCTCTACGAGAATAATATACAAGATTTGTAAAACCGTCTTTATCTGTTAAATTCGCTTTACTTTTCCTTCTATTTGCGAACAACGATGCCCCGACCTTTAACATCTTATTTATCTTATAAGAAGTCTTCAACACCATATTTAAACGATTAGCTTCTACCCCTTGTACGTTTCCTTTCTCATCATAATAACCTAAAGAAGTATAATAGGTAGCTTTTTCAGAACCTCCGGAAAGACTCACATTGTATTCCTGATTAAAAGTTCCACGGAAAAGGATATCATTCCAATCTGTATTTATTGACCGCAATTTATTAATATCATTTTGTGCATCAGAACTAAGCGCATTCCATCCGCCATTCTTATAAGCACCTGTCAAGCCATAACGAGATATGATACGTGCTACTTCACCTTTATTTTCACGATAGGTATAGTCACTTCCCAATAGATCAAGTTCCAGATTTACTTTTTCATCCGAACTTAATAAGTTTAAACGATCAATATCGAATTTAGGAGAGTAAGACAGCTTGGTAGAGAAAGTAATCTGAGGTTTACCAGCCTTACCATTTTTCGTAGTAATCACGATCACACCGTTAGCTGCACGCGCACCGTAGATAGCTGTTGCAGCAGCATCCTTCAAAACTGTAATGCTCTCTATATCGGACGGATTCAAACCCGCAATAGCCGACTGATATATATTGTCTATATCTTTCAAGTCTTCCATTGTCGGAATCTCTGTTCCTGTCATCGGCACACCGTCAAGCACCCAAAGAGGGTCTTGCGTACCATTCAAAGAGGCAGTACCACGAATACGGATCTTAGGAGCTGCCCCAGGAGCTCCCGAAGAAGCAATAGAAGACAAGCCGGCTACCTGGCCAGAAAGTGCCTGATCAATACTCATTACTGAACCAATCTTATCATCTGTAATATCCAGTTTAGTAACCGCAGCTGTCAGTTTGCGGCGTTCAATCGTTTGATATCCTGTTACAACAACCGCATCGAGCATATGCGCCGACGGTTGCAGAACAATCTCATAACTGCTTTTTCCGGCAACCAGATGTATGGTTTGTGATTCATATCCTACATAGCTGCACTGAAGAGTGGTCACTCCATCAGGCACGTTGATAGTGAACTTTCCGTCCATGTCTGTTATCACTCCTAAAGTAGTCTGGGAACTCCCTGCTTTCTTTAGGATCTCTGATGACACAAATACCGAGGCTCCAATCAGAGGCTCTTTGTAATCACCAGCAATAACCACACCTGTAATCTTCCTTTCCGCTGCATTTGCTCCAAAGGCAATGATGCAGCAGAGAGAAAATAATAAATAACTGATTATTCTTTTCATCAATAATTACGAATATAATTTTAATTAGCTACTATTTCAATGATTATTTCAAACCCAGCGCAGTATTAATGCGCAGAATCATATCTTTATAATGATACTTTGTAGCTGTGTCTGATGTTCCCAGACGACTTTGCAACAAGTCTTTTATACGAAGCAACTCACCGCGTTTCACAGAGATTGCATCTGAAATACGATTCAACTGCGAACCGTAGAAGTTTAATTCGCGACGAGCCCCCATACGATCACTATCTAATGAATGATGTGCATACTCATCACAACTACACGCAGGCTCCTGATGATTCAACAAGAAATGATCATCCATCAGTTTTTTGTTGATCTTTACACCTTCACTTTCGGCAGCAGCAGTAATCAAGGCATCCAGGAAATTCTTCTGCAGCGCACGAGTCATAACGTCAGGTATTACACCACGTTCGGTAGTAGCAAAAATACTACGATGCAAACCATCCATCAGATCCACAGCTGTAAAAGCTTTCTTACCATTCACCGACTCATTTTCGAGCATACGCATCAAACGATTGTTTGATAACAAATCCCATAGAATATATGATTGTGCATTCTTTAGTATCAGCGTAGGAGCATTCTCTACTACACCCAACGGAGTGTTGCGGAGCAAATAAGTGTATTCTCCTACTTCTGTATCAAACAGCCATTTAGGATAAGTCAGAACTTCATCAAGCAAGAATTTCAATGCAGCTTGTTGTTTCTCTTTCTCTACGAAAGTATAAGTCTTCTGGCCATCACCAACAACCGTATTCTCAATATAGATACCACCAATGTTGGCCATCACATGATAAAGATAGTTGTTCCACTGATTGATAACAGCATAGTACAAACGCGAAGCTTCTTCGTAAGTTTGTCCTTTCTCGCCGGTAGTAGTCCACTGGATAATCTGCGGAACGATACGTTTCAGATTCTCAATACCCAAAAGAGAAGAACGTACTGCATCATCACCCAAATCTTCATTCTGAGCACGTGGATCTACCGCATCACGCACATCCTGCGCTTCGCTATACTTATAAAGGCGGTCAGTATGACGACCCAGAAAATCATAAAGCAGCTCTTTTTCCGCTTCCGGAGTTTCCTTGCCGTACCAACGATATCCGTACTCAATAGCAAAGATATCATACGGACCAATATGCGGAGAAAGTACCGTCACCCCATCACCCGGCTGTGCCACATAGTTGAAACGGGCATAGTCCATGATAGAGGAAGAAGTGGAATTCATACGGTCTGTAAATGACTTGGAACGCAATGAGTCTGTAGGAAATGCCCATGAACCCATCATGTTATGACGAAGTCCCAAAGAGTGACCTACTTCATGGCACGCTACGAAGCGCATAGCATCTCCCATCAGTTCATCAGAGAGTTTCACTCCACGAGCCTCAGGACGGATAGCACCTGTCTGCACTGTAATCCATTCCTGTAACATACCCAATACATTGTGCCACCACATGATATCTGCCTCAAGAATTTCTCCCGAACGCGGGTCAAGAATAGATGGTCCCATCGCATTGGCTTTTGTAGAAGCAGCATAAGTCAGCACAGAATAATTCACGTCATCCATATCTATCGTCATGCTATCTGTAACCTCTTTTGCGATAATGGCATTTTTAAAACCGGCACGTTCAAAAGCCATCTGCCAGTCTTCGATACCTTGTTTGATATACTTACGCCAACGGTAAGGAGTAGAATTTTCAATATAAAACACAATCGGTTTAGCAGGTTCTACCAACTCGCCACGCAAGTAACGTTCACGATCTTCCGGTTTCGGTTCCAATCGCCAACGAGTGATAAATCGTTTTGTATCCACTCGTTGTTGTCCGTCACTATAACTCAATAACGGATTCGTAAAATAGCCTACACGTGCATTATCCAGTCTGCCTGTCATTGGTTTCTCCGGAAGAAGCATCAGTGAAGAGCTTACTTCTACAGTGACGTATACGGAAGTGGTTCCTTCTGTTACTTTCGTTGTTAACTCGGAAGTAGCTACCACATTGTTTTCAAACGACTTAATAGAAAGTATCCGTGATAAGTTCTTTATAGAAGATGTACCTAAATTAATATTGGTAAACACATTATTGATGCTTGTTTCCGTACCATCATAAATGTCGTTCACCTTAACAACCATCATTGTTGAGTCATTATTAAACGCCTCAATCTTAAAACCAGCGATCAATGGAGAAATATAATTATCACGTACCGATTGACTGATAGCATCTTCGGCAGGTGAAAGAGGCAACGGACGACTCTGACGGATAAGCAACTTGTTGGTTGCCTTATCAAGTTCGAAACGTACCATCTGGTTTTCGTAATTAACGCCACGGTTCACTCCCGCTTCATTCAATTCAGCAGGAACGCGTTGCAGTTTGTTCACTACCAACATATCTCTACCCAGCAAACTTGCCGGAACCTCAAAATAATAATCGTTCTTTTTCTGGTATACGTTAAACATACCACGACGAACGATGCTACCATCTCCGGTCAGTTTCTCGTACTCATTTTTGGATTTAATACTGTCGTTGGATTCACTTTTCTTTTTCTTGCGGAACCATCCCATAGAATCGGGAGTCGGATTTCCGGCATACAATACAACGGAAGGACCCCACAGGAAAGCACCTGTGGCCACCGTAATCAGCAGGCTTGTTCTAAATTTCATCAAGTTAATCTATCAATTATCTGTTATTTCATTCTACTCTATAGAAGAAAGGGGACGACAAAGATAATAAAACTATCAATATGAACTATTATCAGCAACAAGTTTTGACCTTTTTTCTTAATTAAAACGAATTTTACTTGCATTTTCATACAAATGAATCCTGTTCCCTATTACACTTTAACAAAGTTTCTCTAAATTGAAATATAAAAAGAGAAGAGACATCACATATCAATCCGCCAATAATGCGTATCAGTAATTGAAACTCTATTTTAACCTAATCAGTTTGGGGTTTAATAACCTCTACCGCTACCTTCTCCTATATCGATAAAGTCCTGTCTCATAGAGTAACGTACGAAGTCTCGGTAAGTAACGTTGTTTTAGATGTACATGTAAAGCAGTACGACATGTGCATGTGGGACGGTACGACATGTACATGTGGAACAGTAAAACATGTACATGTAAAACCAAACAAGACACCGAGAAAAAGAATGTTCCTTTTCGAAAAAGACAAAGTACAACACCGGGTAAGGACAACAATACCGTTTAGAGGCATCCCATAGCAAAAATAAGCTGCACCTTCACATAAAAAATAAACTCTTTCATTTTATTCTGCACTCGGTTTGTATTATCTTTGCCTACAAATCGAAACCACATGGAACTCTTAGTATATAAAGCCTCTGCCGGCTCCGGGAAGACTTTTACGCTTGCTGTAGAATACATCAAACTACTTATTCTTAATCCGCGTGCCTACCGCCAAATACTTGCTGTGACCTTTACGAATAAAGCTACGGCCGAAATGAAAGAACGTATTCTCAGCCAGCTTTACGGCATTTGGACTGAAGATCCGGATTCTGATGCTTATCTGAAGCGAATCATAGAAGAAACGGGAAAGCAAACTGATGAAATACGAAAGTCTGCCGGAATAGCTCTTAGCTATATGTTACACGATTACAGTCGTTTTCGTGTGGAAACAATAGACTCTTTCTTCCAGTCTGTGATGCGTAACCTGGCACGCGAACTTGAACTAAGCCCCAATCTGAATATCGAATTGAACAACAGCGAAGTGCTGAGTGATGCAGTAGACAGCATGATTGAAAAACTGGCCCCTACCTCTCCCGTGCTTGCCTGGTTACTGAATTATATCGATGAACGTATTGCAGATGACAAACGCTGGAATGTGTCGGAAGAAGTGAAAAGCTTTGGCCGCAATATATTCGACGAAGGATACATAGAAAAGGGGGAAGGGCTTCGGCAAAAGCTGATTGAAAATCCGGAAATTATAAAAAACTACCGTCGTGAACTAAAGGAAATGGAGACGGAAGCCCTTGAACAAATGAAAGGCTTCTACGATCAGTTTGAAGGAGAACTGGACGGACATGCATTAACTGCAGACGATCTGAAGAATGGTTCGCGCGGAATAGGAAGCTATTTTCGAAAACTCAATAATGGGATACTTGGTGATGATATCCGTAATACAACGGTAGAAAAATGTTTGAGTGATGAGAAAAACTGGGCAGCAAAAACCTCTTCGCGTTATGAAGATATACTTCGTTTAGCTGCCGACAGTCTGATGCCCTTGCTGAACGAAGCAGAGAAATTCCGGTCCAGGAATAACAAGATCGTAAACAGTTGCCGGCTCTCCATGCAGCACCTCAACAAAGTGCAGCTACTGGCCAATATAGACGAAGAAGTACGCCAACTGAACCGGGAAAATAACCGTTTTCTATTATCAGATACCAATGCCCTACTCCACCAATTGGTCAAAGACGGTGACTCTTCTTTTGTATTCGAAAAGATAGGAACGAATATCCGAAACGTAATGATAGATGAGTTTCAGGATACCAGCCGGATGCAATGGGGAAATTTCAGATTGTTATTATTGGAAGGACTCTCTCAGGGAGCCGACAGTTTGATAGTAGGCGATGTGAAACAATCTATTTATCGTTGGAGAAATGGTGACTGGGGAATACTTAACGGATTGAATGACCGGATAGAACACTTTCCGATTCGTGTGGAAACACTAAAGATCAACCGAAGAAGCGAAACGAATGTCATACGGTTTAACAACGAACTATTTACAGCAGCAGTAGAGTACCTGAACACTCTGTATAAGAATGAATTGAGCACCGACTGTGAAGCGTTACAAAAAGCCTATTCGGACGTAGCACAAGAATCTCCTAAAGAGAAACAGATGGGATACGTCAAGGTTTCTTTCCTTGAACCGGATGAAGAGCATGACTACACAGAAAAAACACTTATAAGCCTGGGTGAAGAAGTGGAACAGTTGCTGAACTCAGGAGTGAAGCAGAACGATATTGCCATTCTTGTCCGCAAAAATAAAAGTATCCCCCGTATTGCAGATTATTTTGACAAAACACTGCAATACAAAATTGTATCTGATGAAGCCTTCCGGCTGGATGCTTCACTTGCTATCTGCATGATGATAGATGCACTACGCTACCTTTCTGATCCGGAAAACCGGATAGCAAGGGCCTCACTAATTATGAATTACCAATTAAAGATTAAAGGTTTTGAGGGAGAATTGGATGCATTACTTACAGGAGCACCCAAAGAGTTACTGCCGGAAGCTTTTATTGAAAACATAAAGACTCTTAGGTTAATGCCTCTTTATGAGTTGCTGGAAGAGCTATTCAGTATCTTCGAGATGAACCGTATCAGTGCTCAGGATGCTTACCTGTTTGCTTTCTTTGATGCTGTAACAGATTATCTGCAAAGTAACTCTTCTGAGTTGGATAGTTTTATCCGCTTCTGGGAGGAAACATTATGTAACAAGACTATTCCCAGTGGAGAGATAGAAGGAATACGTATATTCTCAATTCATAAGTCGAAGGGATTGGAATTTCACACAGTACTCCTGCCTTTCTGTGATTGGAAAATGGAAAATGAGACTAATAATCAGCTCGTGTGGTGTACTCCGGCAGCAGCACCATTCAATGAGCTTGATATCGTCCCCGTCAACTACTCTACACAGATGGCGGAGTCCGTATACCGGGAAGACTACCTGCAAGAACGCCTGCAACTATGGGTGGATAATCTGAATCTGCTGTACGTAGCCTTTACCCGTGCCGGAAAAAATCTGATAGTATGGAGTCGAAAAGGACAACGCAATACAATGTCGGAATTACTCACTGCAGCCCTACCAGAAGTAGCGCGCAGAAATGGGACAGAATGGGACGAAGAAGAACCCTATGAACAAGGAGAACTTTGTCCCTCTTCGGAAGAAAAGAAAAAAATATCTGCCAACAAGCTTACCCGGAAAGCAGAGAAGCTGCCGGTCAGAATGGAGTCCATGCGGCATGAGATAGAGTTCCGGCAATCCAACCGCTCAGCGGACTTCATCAAAGGAATAGACGAAGAAGAGTCGGAAGACCGTTTTATCAATCGTGGACGGTTACTGCACACCTTATTTTCGGCTATTGAAACAGAAGAAGATATAAACACAGCTATTGACCGGTTGATCTTTGAAGGGGTTATTGGCAGTAGGGAAATGGAAGAAGAAGTGAGAAAGCTCACACAAAAAGCATTCGCCCTGCCAGAGATACAGGACTGGTACTCGGGACGTTGGCAATTGTTCAATGAATGTGCTATTATATATAAGGAGGACGGAGTATTGCAAACCCGCCGACCGGACAGGGTAATGATGCAGAACGGGCAAGTAGTGGTAGTGGACTTCAAATTTGGCAAACCGAACAAAAAGTACAACAAGCAGGTGCAGGGATACATGCAATTACTGACGAAGATGGGATACAGCAATATCAGCGGTTATCTATGGTATGTAGACGAAGGAAAAATAGAGAAAGTACGCAATTGATAGCAAGAGAAATGAAAACAGCAACTCTAATAGGTATCAGCAGACATCGGCTTACCACAGACGGTGAAGGGGTGACAACACTCGTAGCATTCCACGGATGTCCCCTGCGTTGCAAATATTGCCTGAATCCCCAATCATTTGCCCAAGAGGGGATCTGGAAACAATATGATTGTGAACAGCTCTACGAAGAAGTTAAAATAGACGAACTGTACTTCCTTGCTACCCATGGAGGTGTTACATTCGGAGGTGGAGAACCGGCACTGCAAAGTAACTTTATCAGTGAATTCAGGAGACTCTGCGGCACCGGATGGAAAATAACCATTGAAACGTCTCTGAACGTGCCACAAGAGAATATAGAAAGATTATTACCGGTGGTCGATTGTTATATCGTCGACATTAAAGATATGAATAATGACCGTTACGAAACATATACCGGGAAAAGTAATACGCGTGTCATCGAGAATCTCCGTTGGTTGGTGGTACAAGGAAAAGCGGAACAAATCACTGTCCGCGTTCCTCACATCCCGTCATACAATACGGAAACAGATATAGAGAACAGTATACATCAACTGAAAGAAATCGGACTGTCCGATTTCGATCGGTTTACCTACCGGACTTAAATACAGATAATGCTTATGAAACGAGGAAAACAGACTTGCAGGATTTTAAAAGAGATCCGCCGGCAAATAGCCGAAGCGAATGATATTGAATTCATCACTTCCGAGTGCCAATATCAAGGCGAGTGCTTAGGCACATGCCCCAAGTGTGAAGCGGAAGTCCGTTATCTGGAACAACAGTTGGAACGGAAAAGAATGGCAGGAAAAGCAATCACAGTGTTAGGTATATCTGCCGGATTGGTGGCAATAGCACCACTGACATCGTGTACAAGTCCGAAGAAACCGGATCATATTTCTACTTACGACAGTATTGCCGAAGCTGATACAACGGAAACAATCTGTATGGAGATGGAAGGAGATATAGCCTTAAAAATCGATACTCCGAATATTAAAGATGTTTCAGCACCGCCTTCTATACCGATGGTGGGAGAAATTCCATGCAATTTACAAGATAGCACGGCAATAGATACACTGGTCGTAATAGACGAAGAGCCCATCGAAGGAGAAGTTCCTGAGGACAACGAAGCGTATGTGTCCTCCTGTGACAATATGCCGGAATTTCCCGGAGGTACCAAAGCCTTGATGGAATATCTGGCCCGAAACATAAAATATGAAGGCCCCATAGCACAAGGAGACATAGGCATATCCGGCCGGGTAATCATTCAAATTATCATCGACAAAGAAGGTAATGTCACTGATCCTAAGGTAGTCCGGTCCGTTGATCCTTATCTTGACAAGGAGGCATTACGCGTTGTCAGCCATATGCCCAAGTGGACACCGGGAACACAGCAAGGCAAACCGGTGGCTGTGAAATATTCTATTCCGGTAGTTTTCAGAATGCAATAATTACTAAAGTGCCGTATTTGAGTAATGAAAGCTGTCGGCAAAGCATTGGCCCTTGAGTATTATTTGTGTACGAAACTAAAATCGTTATATCATTAAAGTATGAAAACATTTCTCCAACTGGTCGCTCAAGACCTTCATAGCAAAATAGGAAACGATTTATCGCGTGTAGCCATCGTTTTCCCCAACAAACGTGCCAGCTTGTTCTTCAACGAACATTTGGCTTCACAATCCGATCATCCTATCTGGTCTCCTGCTTATGTCAGCATTAGCGAACTGTTCCAGCAACTGTCCGATCAGAAACTGGGAGATCCCATCCGGTTGGTGTGTGAGTTGTATAAGATCTTCCGTGAGGAGACAAAAAGTGAAGAATCTCTGGACGACTTCTACTTTTGGGGTGAACTACTTATCAGCGACTTTGACGATGTAGACAAAAACCTTGTAGATGCAGATAAACTCTTTGCCAATCTGCAGGATCTGAAAAATATTATGGATGATTTCGACTTTCTGGATAAAGAACAGGAGGAAGCTATTCGTCAATTTTTCCAGAACTTCTCCATAGAAAAACATACCAAACTGAAAGAGAAATTCATTTCTCTTTGGGACAAGCTTGGGGACATTTATCGAAGCTACCGTTCACAACTTGCCTCTTTAGGCATTGCCTACGAAGGAATGCTCTACCGTAATGTCATTGAAGCACTTGATACGAATGCTTTGCGGTATGACAAATATGTATTCGTCGGTTTTAATGTGCTCAACAAAGTGGAAACCCGCTTCTTCTCTTTACTGCAAGAGGCAGGCAAAGCACTTTTCTATTGGGACTACGATTTGTTTTACACCCGTCTGCCCCAGCAAAGACATGAAGCAGGCGAGTTTATTCTTCGTAATCTGGAGAAGTTTCCGAATGAACTTCCCGAAACTGTATTCGATTGTCTGCGTCATCCCAAGAAAGTACGTTTCATCTCTTCTCCCACAGAAAATGCCCAGGCACGTTATCTTCCGGAATGGGTCAGAGATACATTGTTAAACAAAGACCTTCAAGAAAAGCCTTGCGAAGAAAAAGAAAACGCAGTAGTACTTTGCAATGAATCTTTATTACTTCCTGTCCTGCACTCTATTCCGTCAGAAGTAAAAAACGTCAATATCACTATGGGATTCCCATTGGCACAGACCCCGGTTTATAGTTTTATCAATGCTGTCGTTGAGTTACAAACAACCGGTTATCATTCTGAGACCGGTCGTTACAGCTATGACACCGTACAGGCCGTATTAAAGCATCCCTATACTCGCCAAATCTCTCTCAAAGCTGAACCACTGGAACGTGAACTGACAAAGACCAACCGCTTCTATCCTCTGCCTACAGAACTGAAGCAGGATGATTTTCTATCACTGCTCTTCACCCCAAGAAGTGGTATCCGGGCAATCTGTCTTTACATTACAGAGTTACTGAAAGAAGTATCCACCCTCTATCGCCAGGAATCGGAGCAGGATGATATTTTTAATCAACTCTATCGTGAGTCATTGTTCAAGAGCTACACAATGGTAAATCGCCTACTCAACCTGATTGAGAACGGAGAGTTACAAATACGTATCGATACTTTGAAACGCCTGCTTAGCCGTATCCTGAATGCAGCTAACATCCCATTCCACGGTGAACCGGCGATCGGTATGCAAGTAATGGGAGTACTCGAAACCCGTAATCTTGACTTCCGTAATCTCATCATGCTTTCACTCAACGAAGGGCAACTGCCTAAGTCCAGCGGTGAATCTTCCTTCATCCCTTACAATCTCCGTAAGGCTTTTGGTATGACAACCATCGAACACAAGAATGCAGTATATGCTTATTACTTCTATCGCCTTATACAGCGGGCAGAGAATGTAACATTGGTATATAACACCTCGTCAGACGGCCTGAACCGCGGAGAATGGTCACGTTTTATGTTACAGTTCCTTGTAGAATGGCCACACGACATCAGCCGGGAATTTCTTGAAGCCGGTCAGTCACCACAAAGCAGCCGTGATATCTATATTGAAAAAACACCGGAAATATTGAATCGCCTCCGCAATACATACAACTTCGAATCTAATTCCAAAGCATTTGCTCTCTCTCCATCGGCGCTCAATGCCTACCTGGATTGTCGCCTGCGTTTTTATTATCGCTATGTAGCCGGGCTAAAAACTCCCGATGAGGTAAGTGCGGAAATAGACTCAGCCCTGTTTGGTACTATTTTCCACCGTTCAGCGGAACTTGCTTACGGTGATTTAAGTGCTAACGGCAAAGAGATAAGAAAAGAAGATTTAGAACGCCTTCTACGTGATGACGTTCGTTTGCAAGGATACGTAGATCGTGCCTTCAAAGAAGAATTCTTCCATGTTGATCTCAACGAACGACCGGAATACAATGGAGTGCAACTGATAAACTCCAAGGTAATAGGCTCATATCTTCGGCAGCTGTTACGCAATGACCTGCAATATGCACCTTTCTCTATGGTAGGTATGGAAAAAAAGGTACAGGAAGAAGTGACAGTAAATACTCCTGAAAGTCCGATAAAGATACGGATAGGCGGAACGATCGACCGCATGGATTGCAAAGGTGATACACTTCGTATTGTTGATTACAAAACAGGAGGAAGCCCCAAAACACCAACAAACATTGAACAACTGTTCACTCCCGCCGAAGGAAGACCGAATTATATCTTTCAGACCTTTTTGTATGCAGCCATCATGAGTAGGCAGCAATCCCTAAAAGTAGCTCCTGCCCTACTCTATATTCACCGGGCTGCTAATGAAAACTATTCTCCCGTTATCGAAATGGGCGAACCTCGGAAGCCAAAGATACCAGTCAATAACTTTGCCTTTTTTGAAGACGAATTCCGGGAACGGTTACAAACTCTGTTGGAAGAAATCTTTGGGAATGAAACGCCCTTTACCCAAACAGAAAACACGAAAGTCTGCGAATACTGCGACTTCCGTGCTTTGTGCAAAAGGTAAATCATCGTTTTATTTTCCTGCTTCTCCTATTTTGAAAGAGACAACTATATCCCCTTTCTGTAACCGCCCAATCAGTATTGTGGCAGGATGTACTGGAAGGGGAATTGATTCTTCCATATCAGAAATAACTTGATTATACACTTCAACTCCGAAAGGATCATATAATGAAAGACGATATCCATCTCCGTCTTTTACAATCAGCTGATTATCGATAATCGAATAAGTAGGCGCAGAAAGAACCGCCTCTTCTATTCCATCGGGAAAGTCCGAATAGTCATAGATCATTTCATCTCCCGTATAACAACGTAGCAACTTATACTGCGGAGCATCCAGATAATAACCGGAATTGTCTAAATAAAGTAATAGATTCAATGATCCCACATCTTCCAGCCACACATGTTTAATATCTCCCTCTAACACAACACGTTTCAGTGATTTCCCCATACATTGTATCATGTCTGCCTGTATCACTTTATAAGGACTATATCCGGAAGGTGCGTAATATACTTCTGTACGATAAAGCCGTGTACAAAGATAAACCTGCTTACCGACAGAATGATTAAAGTTATAGAGAGAATAATCATAAGCCAAAGTAAGGCCGCTTCGACTATTAAAAGTCCAATAAATTACTCCATTCACATCATATAAATAACCACCATCATAACGATACCCATTTTTATAAACCGGATAACTTGGATAATTATTTATTACCTGAGGCTCTCCAATTGTAAATTTGTCAATGCTATTTGATGGAGTCTGGATTTCCCAAGTCTTACCTACCTTAAGAAAAGTAGACTTATAATTAGGATCAACGACCTGGCCACTATGATAAAGAGCAGATTTATCCGAAGCAAGTACTTGTACAAGGCTTGTACTCGTATTACTACCATCAGTTGGAATCGCTAAATCAGCGCCCCAAAAACCTAATGTACTCCCAATACCTTCAATCCAAATATCTCCATTACTATAATTAGAGCTGATTTCCATCACTTTCCGTCCACTTTCAAAGTAAACATTCTCCACTGTCAATGTTACAATATTACCAGGAAAACCTAAATCAGACAAATTACCTCCAGTATTCCAAGGTATAACGTATGATTCAATCTTGTCTCCTTTTTCTTTAGAGAAATCATACAATAGTAATCTCTCCGGATCATTTGTATATTCCTGAAACGGATAATACCACACTTTACGATCTTCTTCCAGAAAGGCTCCAATTAACGCCTCATTCATATACAGTTTCTTGCAGTTTTTATCTCCGAGTAGCGTGTCTCCTCCTAATTCATAAAAGCAATCGACATCTACATACTTATCACGCCAACCTCCATAACTGAAATAATTTGTTTTCCATTGTGTACCAGTCTGTGAGAATTCCGTTTGAGCCTGCATATAAACAGGATACATACAACACAAAAACAATAATAGAATAGTAGTATTTTTCATAATATCAATATTTTGGTTGAACAATCCTCAAAGGTAATAATAAAGAACTAAGACGTTATATCTTAACAAAGAAATTATTCAAAAATTATGCTTTAGACAACGAGGCCATCACCAACCGGATATCTGCATACGACACGTCATCTCCTAAGCCTGCTTTTATAAGCGTAATGCTTGGGGCATCGGCGTGTTGTTGTAGATACTGTGTTATTTTATCAACCTTCTCTTGTGGGACCAGATCATTAATTCTAATTACTCCCGAACGTACATAATGTTCCAGATGTCCGGCTATCGTACCGGTTACCAATTCACGGGCCTTAGCGATCTCCTCAATGTTCATGCCTTGACGGAACATAGAGAAGCTCACCTCTTTCGTGTCTTGCTTAGGAGTTTTAACTATCACTGTTGCATCCGGCTTTGTGGCAACCACCTCCTCTTTTATCTTTTTCTTAGGGGCCTCTGGCATCTCAGGACGTTCCACATTGTTCTCTTTCACATAGTTATTCACCATATTCAGTAATACATCCCCATATTTCTCGGCGCCTTTCTTTCCAAAATAAGGAATACGAACCAGAGAGGTCACGTCCACCGGCAACAAATTGACAATACCTAATATGGCTTTCTGTTGGATTATTGTATACACAGGAACTCCTGCCTGTGCGGCTTCTGAGTTTCGCCAGGCTATCAATTGTTTATAGAGCTCAGGATGAAGAATATCGGTAGGAACTTCTATCTTATCGGCTCTCTGTCCTCCTCTCTCCCTCTTTCCTTCTCCTCTCTCTCGTCTCCCCTCGCCATTCTCTTCTGTGATCGTCAATATAGCTTTCTGTTTCAAATAGGTTGATACGGAAAAGCCATGTTCCTCTGTTGAGGTCAGAGTTCCCTTTTTCACATGCAATGCCACCCGCAACACACCCAAGGCCTCGGTGATTTTCTTCTTTACCTCTTTATTATCTGTCTGTATTTTGGTTTCAGAGACCAAAGGAAAGACTATCTCCTCCAATTTTTCTCTAAAATAACGGGCACCGGATATTAAACGGCTCTGTAATTGCCGATCACCCACATAATCATCTGTCGCATTCACCAAATCTGTATACTGGATTCGAAAAGTATCTCCTACCTTCGTTATGTTTGCTTTATATAACTCATAAGCTCCTTTGTATCGTTCCAACAACTTGGGATAAAGGCGATAAAGATGTTCATCCAACAAGCGAAGCACCAATGCAAAATGCCGTTCCAACGAATGAAAGTCAAACTGCTCGCAAAGTAATTCATAAAAATACTGGCGTTGCAACTTATTCAACTTCTGCCGATCCGGAGACAACGCTTCTACCTCACGGGTAAAGTGATCAATTGTATCATCACTGATTATTGCCTCTTGTCTAAGCGGAGAACCCAACACTAATCCCTCCAGGCTTTTACAACGACTCAATGCCACATACACTTGTCCATGAGCAAAGGAAGCATTCGCATCAATGATAGCCCGCTCAAAAGTAAGCCCCTGGCTCTTATGGATAGTGATGGCCCATGCCAAACGAACAGGATACTGCCGGAAACGTCCCTCTACCTCTTCTGTTATCTCTTTCGTTACGGGGTTCAAGGTATATTTACTATTTGTCCACTCCTCAGTCTCTAAAAGAAAAGATTCTGCATCTCCATTACCACGCACCCTAATGCCATCTTTACATACGTCTGTCACCAACCCGATCTTACCATTATAAAACCGATGTTCACCCGAAGAATCATTCTTGATAAACATAATCTGGGCCCCTTTCTTCACCGTCAATATTTCATCGGCAGGATAAGCAGACTCAGGGAATGTACCTTCCGTCTTTGCACGAAAACGATAAGACTGTCCCGGCAACGCTGTCAGCTGGCGGTCATTATACTGCTGAGCCTGATAATTATGAGTAGTCAAACGGATATAACCCTCTTCTTCTTTGGGACGAAAACCGGGAAGGTAACGTTTGTTGAGTTCGGCAAACACCGACTCATCCGCTGTATTCTCCCGTATCTTATTCAAAAGATTCAAAAAAGTGGTATCACTCTGACGATATACTTTTTTCAATTCAATCGTGACATATTCTGTCTCTTTCAACGTGCGACTACCAAAAAAGAAAGCAGTATCATAATACGGACTCAACAATTGCCAGTCTTCTTCTTTCACCACAGGAGCCAACTGCTGTAAGTCTCCGATCATCAGGATTTGTACACCGCCAAAAGGTTTATGGCGGTCACGATATTGCCGCAGTACTGCATCGATAGCATCCAGCAGATCAGCACGTACCATACTGACTTCATCAATCACCAACAGATCCAGGCTACGTATAATGTTGATCTTCTCTTTTCCGAATTTATGAAAAGTTTGTGCCGACATAAACTTTGTATCGGGCACATAAGGTGCAAAAGGAAGCTGGAAGAAAGAGTGTATTGTCACTCCACCGGCATTGATAGCAGCAATCCCGGTAGGTGCTACAACTACCATACGTTTGGGCGATTTTGCTTTCAACTCTCTGAGAAATGTAGTCTTTCCGGTTCCGGCTTTTCCGGTAAGAAACAGGTGGGTACCAGTATTTTCTATAAACTGCCAGGCAAGTTGTATTTCGAAATTGGTTTCCATGTATATAGTTTTTCCGTCAAAGATACTGAAATTTACAATACCCCTGCCCCTGTAGTAAGAAAATATTAATATAAATGAAACAGGAATGTAATACAGTATGCAATTTCATTTCACAAAGCTATCCCTATCTTTGCAGACATCATTTATAAAACACAATTCTTATGGACTTTATTCAGTTTATTATCGATTTCATTTTACATATCGATGTCCATTTAGCAGAACTTATAGCTCAATATGGAATATGGGTATATGCTATCTTATTCCTGATTATCTTTTGTGAAACAGGGTTAGTTGTTACTCCGTTCCTTCCGGGTGACTCACTACTGTTTGTAGCCGGTGCACTGGGCTCACTCCCTACAAACAATATTAATGTACATATAATGGCACTGGCATTAATACTGGCAGCCATCCTTGGAGATTCGTCCAACTATCTGATAGGACGATTCTTCGGAGAGAAATTATTCAGTAACCGGGACTCCAAAATATTCAAACAAAGTTATCTGGAAAAGACACATGGCTTCTATGAGAAGTACGGAGGAAAAACAATTATCTTAGCCCGTTTTGTACCAATAGTACGTACCTTCGCTCCTTTTGTGGCAGGTATGGGACATATGAACTACAGGCATTTTTCTGTCTTTAATGTAACCGGAGGTATAATATGGGTAGTAATCTTCATCTATGCAGGCTATTTCTTCGGTGGCCTGCCTTTTGTTCAGGAAAACCTGAAATTACTCATTTTAGGGATTATTGTAGTATCCGTACTCCCAGGAGTTATTGAAGTAATAAGAAACAAGAGAAGTAAATAAACAAATACAGAGTAAGCCTATTGACAAAAATAAAGAGCAATGTAACACAATCACATTGCTCTTTATTTTTATCAATCAGTCTCTTTTACTATTTCATCGATCCACCTATTATATCCAGCAGTTCATTCGTAATAGCCTGCTGGCGTCCCTTATTATATTGCTTCGTCAGATCCTGAATCAGTTCATTTGCATTGTCCGTAGCCACCTGCATTGCCAACGTACGAGCAGCATGTTCAGATGCATTAGAGTCCATTGCAGCCGTAAAGAGTTTCTGTTTCAATACCTTCGGAATAAGATCAGCTATAAATTGCTCTCTCGAAGGTTCTACGATATAATCCTTTACCACTTTATCTTCCTCTATATCTTCTTCATGCTCTTCCTCTACTTGCGTCAGATCAATAGGCAAATAACGTTCCCGAAGCAACTCCTGCACTCCCATCGACTTAAAATGATGATAGATCAACTCTACCCGGTCTATCTCTTTGGATACAAAAAGTTCCATCAGGTGTTCGGCCAGTGCAGCTGCTTCCTGATAAGTCGGTTTATCCGCTAACTGCTGATAACTTCCTTTGGGAACAAACCCCATCTTCTTCACAGCCTCTTCTACCTTGCGTCCAACCGGATAAATAAAAATATTATCTTGTCCCAGTTTACGATATTCGCCAACTGTATGTAGAAACATTTTAATAACATTGGCATTGAAAGCTCCACACAACGAACTATTGGATGAGAACATGACAATAGCTACGCGTTTTACCTCTCTTCCTTGGATGTAAGGCGATTCTATCGAAAGTTCGCCACTAAGAAAGTTACGTAAAATCTTATTCATCTGCCTTTGATAAGGCAACATATTTTCAATGGCCCCCTGTGCTTTATGCAATTTGGCAGAAGCCACCATCTTCATTGCTGAAGTGATCTTTCGTGTACTCTGTACCGAATTTATTCTGGTTTTTACTTCTTTAAGTGAAGCCATATTCTTTAGTAGTTAGAAGTTAGTAGTAAATAGTTAGTGAGAAGTAGTTAAGTAGTCAAGTAGTCAAGTAGCAAATAGTTTAGCGTTAAATACAGCAGTAGTATCCTACTTACTACTTAACTACTTGACTACTTAACTACTACATAAATTGTTTAGCCACCATCTCTGCTGTTTCCCTGATACCTTTCTCTACATTTTCATCAATGACACCTGTTTTGAGTACATCAAGTACATCTGTCTGATGATTAATGGCAAGGCTCTCCTGAAAACTACGTTCAAAATCTTCTACCTTATCAAGAGGAACATTACGCAACAACCCATGAACACCGCAATACAAAATCGCAATTTGTTTCTCTACCGGCATCGGACTATACTGCGGCTGCACAAGCAAACGGGTGTTCTTCTGTCCCTTATCGATAATATGAGCAGTCACAGGATCCATATCGCCACTAAACTTCGTAAACGCTTCCAACTCCCGGTATTGTGCCTGGTCAATCTTCAATGTACCAGCCACCTTCTTCATGGCTTTAATCTGTGCATTACCTCCTACACGCGATACAGAAATACCTACATTGATAGCCGGACGATTACCTTGGTTAAACAGATCAGTATCAAGGAAAATCTGTCCGTCGGTAATTGAAATCACATTAGTAGGAATATAAGCAGATACGTCACCGGCTTGCGTCTCGATAATCGGTAACGCAGTCAAAGACCCACCCCCTTTTACCAATCCTTTCAAACTATCAGGAAGATCGTTCATTTCGCGGGCTACTTCCTCCTGATTAATAATCTTGGCAGCACGCTCCAATAAACGTGAATGCAGATAGAAGATATCCCCCGGATAAGCTTCACGACCAGATGGACGACGAAGAATTAAAGAAACTTCACGATAAGCAACCGCCTGTTTGGAAAGGTCATCATAAACCACCAATGCATCCCGACCGGTATCACGGAAATACTCCCCGATAGCAGCACCGGAGAATGGTGAGAAATATTGCAAGGCAGCAGGATCGCCAGCCGTAGCAGCAACTACAATCGTATAATCCATTGCACCATATTCACGTAAGGTATTTACGATAGAAGCAACTGTAGAGCCCTTCTGTCCGATAGCAACATAGATACAATATACAGGTTTACCGGCCAGATAATTATCACGCTGGTTGATTATAGTATCAATAGCAATGGCTGTTTTACCAGTTTGACGGTCTCCAATAATCAACTCACGTTGCCCACGCCCGATAGGGATCATAGCATCAACTGCTTTCAGCCCGGTCTGCAACGGTTGATTTACCGGCTGACGAAAAATAACTCCCGGCGCTTTACGCTCCAGTGGCATTTCATACAACTGTCCTCCAATCGTACCTTTACCATCCAATGGTTCCCCCAACGGATCAATAACACGCCCCAACATGCCTTCTCCTACACGGATAGAAGCAATACGTTTGGTACGTTTGACGATATAGCCCTCTTTGATTCTATCTGTAGGGCCTAATAACACAGCACCTACATTGTCTTCTTCCAGATTCATCACAATGGCTTTAATACCATTGTCAAACTCCAGCAATTCATTCGCTTCGGCATTGCGCAACCCATAGATACGCGCCACACCATCACTGACCTGCAACACGGTACCTATCTCATCAAGTTGCACACGTGTATCAATGCCTTCAAGCTGACGGCGCAGGATATCGGAGACTTCGCTTACTTTTATATTTTCAGACATAACTTTGATTTACGATTTATTCCCTACGGTCATGACCATTATCTGATCTTTAACACATAGGAACGTTAACGATTTACGATTTACGATTAATATTAGTCCGATTCATGATCTTACAATCTAAACACAAAGTATTCTCAATCGTAAATCGTAAATCGTCCAATCGTAAATCCCTATACGATTCTTCTGTTCTTATCAATAAATTGTTGTTTCACTCGTTTCAGCTGGGTAGTTATACTGGCATCAAGACGATAATCATTGACATCGAATATAAAACCACCTTCAATAGACGGGTCTACCACGGTTTCCAGTTCCATCCGGGCATGAAGAATCATCCCCGCAGAGTTACGTATCCGTTCTTCTGTCTCTTTGTCGACCGCTACTGCCGTAGTAAGTCTACCCACTCCAATGTGTTTCAACTTCCGGTATAAATCCAGAAAAGATAAACAGATAAACTGCAGAAACTGTTCCCTGTTGTTTTTCAATACCAAAGTGATGAAACGTGAAAACTCACGGCTTACATTTTTATCACCGGTAGCTGCCGTACAAATCAATGAATACTTCTCCCGAATGTTCAAAACAGGATTTGCCAAAGCTTCCCTCAGACGGGGAACCGCACTGAGGCTCTTCGACAACATTTTCATTTCTTTGTAAAGCACGTCTTCCGTATGCTTTTCCTTCGCATATTCAATCAGTGCTTTGGCATAACGCATTGAAACAATTCCTATATCCATACTCTTTCACTTAATTCTTACTGTCCAACACTTCATCCAGCATCCGGTCTATCATAGCCATCTGCTCACTATCTTCATTCAGATTTTTACGGATCACCTTTTCGGCAATATCTACTGAAAGTAAAGCTACCTGGCGACGAATGTCACGAATAGCTTCCTCCTTTTCAATCTGAATCTGCTTCTTCACCTCATCCAATTCTTTCTGAGCTGCGGCTTCTGCTTTTTTGCGGGCCTCGTGAATTATTTTATCACGCTCCTGCATGGCCTCTTTCAAGATACGTCCCTGCTCCTTGTTAGCGGCAACCACAAGTGCTTCACCCTGTTCTTTGAGTTTAGCCAACTGGGCATTCGCTTCCCTTGCCACCTCCAGAGACTGGTCGATGTATGTTTTACGGCCATCCACCATCTTGACGATAATAGGAAAGCCATATTTTGCCAATACAACGAACACAATCCCAAACGAGAGGAGCATCCAGAATAACAGGCCACTATCGGGTAATAACAATGACATAAATTTATTTACAATTTATTCCCTACGGTCATGACCATTATCTGACCTTTAACACATAGGTACGTTGACGATTTACAATTTACGATTTAATACTCTCTACTCTTCTATTTACAAGATACAACTTACAAATCACCAATCGCCAACGCCATAACCGCATGGCAAATTGTAAATTGTAAATTGTCTAATTGTAAATTACAAGAAGAATACCAACAGACAAACAACTACTGCCAACAAAGCCACACCTTCTATCAGCGCAGCAGCAATAATCATATTCATACGAATATCGCCTGAAGCTTCCGGTTGACGGGCAATAGCTTCCATTGCCGAACCACCGATTTTACCAATACCCAAACCTGCACCGATAACGGCAAGACCAGCTCCAATGGCTGCTCCCAATTTTCCGATAGCAGCACCTGCGGCTGCTTGTAATAAGACTGATAGTAACATAATTTTCAGTTTTAAAATGGTTTATATTATTAATTTAAAATTCAGATTAGTCAAACTCACTTTTATTCAGTAGCTTCTTCCGACTTTCCACCCTCTTGTGCCAGTCCGATAAACACAGCAGACAACATGGTAAATACATAAGCCTGAATAAAAGCCACCAACAACTCAAGTGCATTCATAAATATATTAAACAACACAGAAGCAACAGTCAACGTACCGTTCAAAGCAGGCCCCATACTTGCCGAGATAAAGATGAGACAAGTCAATACCAACATCGCCATATGGCCCGAAAGCATATTTGCAAACAGACGGATCATCAAAGCAAATGGTTTGGTAAATACACCGAAAAACTCAATAAACGGCATCATCGGTATAGGCACTTTCAACCACCAGGGTACATCAGGCCAAAAAATATCTTTCCAGTAATGTTTGGATCCGAAGATATTTACAGCAAGGAAAGTACAGATAGCCAGCACCATTGTTATGGCAATATTACCTGTTACATTTGCTCCCCCGGGAAAGAAAGGTATCAATCCCATAATATTATTAATGAAAATAAAGAAGAAAGCTGTCAATAAATAAGGAGCAAATTTTTTATAATTAGGACCTACACAACTCTTTATTACATCATCATGTATCATCATGATAAACATCTCCATAAAGCCTACAAAACCACCTGGTGCCGCTGCACCCTGTTCACGTTTACGATACCAATGTGCCACACCCAAAATAATGATCAACAACAGAGCACTGTTTATCAACAATGACAAAGTAACTTTAGTAATAGAAATATCCCATGGACGTATTTCCTCACCAGCTGCATCATGTTCTATTATTTTGCCCTCATAGCGGCTTCCTGCGGGAGCAATGGAAAATCCTTCATAGGTTCCTCCATTCTCTTCTAATCGTGAAGACAAAAATGAATGCCAGCCACTATTAGAACTGTATACAATCACAGGCAATGGAATTGTAATGTGAGTATCCCCCCACGTAGTGATATGCCACTCATAGGAGTCTCCGATATGGCCAAAGACTATGCTCTTCACATCAACTGTGTTCTCCTTTTGCTCCTGAGGGGTAATATCATCTTCCTGCGCCACTGCAGAAGAAGCAATCAGCAACCCAAGTATGAGGAGTAATCCTGTGAATATGTTATGCAACTGTTTCATTTTTTGTTTTATTTTTCTTTTGTCGTTTCTTATTCAGTTCATAACCGGCAAAGAAACTTGTCTCAAATATCAAATACAGCAGATAGTACACTATAAAAGTAAGCATAAATGCCACTGCCTCTTCTCTAACTACCATACAATAAACAACAAGCACTATAACAGATAAAATCATTTTAAGCACTTTCATAGCCAAATGCAGCAGCAACATCTTGTCCGGAGCAAACCTCCTGCAAGTATCGAACATATAAATATTAAATACTCCAAAAATATAGAAGTATATCGGAATTAACGGATATCCTCCAAAATAATGTTCGGGCACCAAAGAGAAGTAAGTCACACCACCCACCCCACTCAATAAGAGAGTAAGGATCGTAAGATAGAGCAAATACTTACGCTTCGTTAAACTAATGTTCATCTTATTATATCGCTGTGTTTTTCTGTTAATCTTATTTTTGTCTTGTCAGGAGATGCACACAGAAACCGTTTCATCACTCATCTCTACAAAACCACCTTCTATATCAAGCGTACACTCTTCATTATCCTCCGTCACATAACTCAACTTTCCTTCCTTTAAAGAAGAGACAATCGGAGCATGCTGTGGCAGAATAGTGAACGAACCTATAACTCCGGGCAGCGTCACGCTATTCACTTCCCCATTATATATCTCTTTTTCCGGAGAAACAATACTCAAATGCAGCCTTTTCATTAACTATTATTTTTTAATTATTTATTTGCCTGTTCAAGCAACTGCTTACCCTTCTCAATAGCCTCCTCTATTGTACCTACATTCAAGAAAGCCTGTTCCGGCAAATTATCAACTTCACCATCCAGAATCATACGGAATCCCTTTATCGTATCCTCTATAGAGACCATCACTCCCGGCACTCCTGTAAACTGCTCAGCCACAGCAAAAGGTTGCGATAGGAATCTCTGCACACGACGCGCACGGTTTACAATTGTACGGTCTTCATCCGAAAGTTCCTCCATACCCAGAATGGAGATAATATCCTGTAATTCCTTATTACGCTGAAGAATCTGTTTTACCCTTTGAGCCACCTCATAATGTTCCTGCCCTACGATATGCGGATCAAGAATACGAGAAGTAGATGCCAACGGGTCTACGGCCGGATAAATACCCAATTCCGTAATTTTACGGTCGAGTACGGTTGTTGCATCCAAATGCGTAAAAGTTGTTGCCGGTGCCGGGTCAGTCAAATCGTCAGCCGGTACATATACAGCCTGTACAGAAGTAATAGAACCATATCGGGTTGAAGTAATACGTTCCTGCATGGCTCCCATTTCCGTAGCCAAAGTCGGCTGATAACCTACTGCCGAAGGCATACGTCCCAACAATGCTGATACTTCAGAACCTGCTTGTGTAAAACGGAAAATATTATCAATAAAGAACAGAATATCCTTCGGACCTTCATCTCCCGAATGCATATCACGGAAAGACTCAGCTACTGTAAGTCCCGATAAAGCTACTGAAGCACGTGCGCCCGGCGGTTCATTCATCTGACCGAACACCAGAGATACCTGCGACTTCTCCACTTCTTCATAGTCCACCTTCGAAAGATCCCAATGCCCCTTCTCCATGCTTTCCTTAAAAGCTTCTCCATAGCGTATAACTCCAGACTCAATCATTTCACGAAGCAAGTCATTACCCTCACGCGTACGCTCTCCTACTCCGGCAAAAACAGAAAATCCGTTATGCTTTTTAGCAATATTATTAATTAACTCCTGAATAAGCACCGTTTTACCCACACCGGCACCACCAAACAAACCAATCTTACCGCCCTTTGAATAAGGCTCCAACAAGTCGATTACTTTGATACCTGTATAGAGTACTTCCTGTACAGTTGTTAAATCTTCAAATTTAGGGGGATCACGGTGAATAGAATAGGCTCCTTTACGGCTGAGTTCTCTCATACCATCAATAGAGTCGCCAACGACATTCATAAGTCGTCCTTTAATTTGCTCACCTACCGGCATAGTGATAGGGCCACCTGTCGGATATACTTTCATACCACGTTGCAGTCCGTCTGTGCTATCCATTGCAACGGTTCTTACCGTATTTTCACCAATGTGTTGCTGCACCTCTACAATCAGAATTTTGCCATTCGGTCTTCTTATCTCCAATGCGTCGTGTATACTTGGCAACACAATCTCAGCTTCCGTAGTTTCAAAGTACACATCAACCACAGGCCCGATTACCTGAGAGATATGTCCGATAATCTGTGACATAAGCAATCTTTTTATATATTATTTTCTAAACTTCGTAGTATAGTAAGCCGCGTTTTTACCAACTTTACTATAAACATAACATCTGAGTTTTTCTTTTGTTCACTAACGTACACAAACAAGTAGTTAGACAAACAACTTTGCAAATGTAGAAACAAATGTGACTCATTATTCTGATTTGCTTTTTTTTTGTTTTAGATAACATTCGTTAGTCTAAAAAATCCTACTTTTTGATCTAAATTCACAGTAAAACAGAAGTATTATAATCAAATTATCATTCAGAGATTTATTTCATCAAAAAAACGTTTTCACATAAAAGAGTTTTTTCCTTTCTACGACGGAATCAACAGATTAGGTTAAAAGAGAAAAAGTAAAATAGACAACGAGTTTCGTGTCCGAACACGTAATAATTCTATGTATAATGCCGATCACACAAGAAATACAACAACAATAGAGTCCCCAAAAGGCTATATTAATTTTTGCAAATAATAAAAAAATCTCCCGGCAGATTCTTTTTACAGATCTACCGGGAGATTACTTTATTTTTATAATGTAGAATGGAGTTACTACATTCCTACAATCACTTCTACTACCCTTCTGATATCATCATCGGTCAACGTAGGTCCCGAAGGCAAACACAAACCGATATCAAACAAATGCTCACTCGTACCGTTTCCATAAAAAGGAGCATCCTTAAATACCGGTTGCAGATGCATCGGCTTCCACAACGGACGGGTCTCTATATTCTCTGTATCCAGCTTCAGACGGATATCCTCACGGGTTTTACCTGCTATCGAAGGATCAACCAGGATACAAGTCAACCAAAAGTTAGAATTGAAATTATTGTCTGGGTTTTCCATAACAGTTATCCCATCTATATTCTTAAAGAGCTCTGTATACAAAGCATGAATCGCCCGTCTGCGTGCCACATGTTCCTCCAGCACAAACATCTGTCCACGGCCAATACCCGCACAAATGTTGCTCATACGATAGTTATAACCAATATGTGTATGCTGATAATGCGGAGCGGCATCACGAGCCTGTGTAGCATAAAACTTTGTAAGTTTAGCTTCCTCTTCCGTTTTACACACCAAAGCACCACCACCCGAAGTAGTGATCATCTTATTGCCATTGAAAGAAAGTGCAGCCAATTCTCCAAACGTACCGCATTTCCGCCCGTTCAATTCCGAACCTAAGGCTTCAGCAGCATCTTCTAATACAGGGATATCATAACGCCCGGCTATCTCCATAATCTCATCCATCTTGGCAGGCATACCATACAGATGCACGGGAATAATTGCTTTCGGCAGTTTTCCTGTTTTTCTCAAACGGTCTTTGATAGCCTCCTCCAATAATACGGGGTCCATATTCCAGGTATCCGTCTCACTATCTACAAACACAGGTTTTGCTTCCAGATAAGAAATGGGATTGGCAGAAGCAGCAAAAGTGAAACTTTGGCAAATCACTTCATCTCCCGGTTTTACACCAAGAAGAATCAAGCCTAAATGGAGTGCGGCCGTACCGGCACTCAATGCTACAACCCTTCTATCACTGCCAATTGTCAATTGTCCATTGTCAACTAAGAATTGCCTTAGCGATTCTTCAAAAGCGTCTACGTTAGGTCCCAAAGGAACAACCCAGTTCGTATCAAAAGCCTCTTTTATAAAGTCTTGCTCACGGCCACCCATGTGAGCAAGCGAAAGCCAGATTCGTTTATTCATTGATAATATAATATTAATTTACCGCATTTTACCCCAATCACGCCATACATAATAAGGGATAAATAGCCAAAAGAGCAACAATTTCATAAATTAAAATAAAGGGTGGTAGCGCCCCAAGAATATCCTACACCAAAACCAGCAATAACTACTTTCATATTATTATTAATAGTTCCTTCATCTAAAGCCGATTTTAAAGCAATAGGAATAGTATTAGAAACAGTATTACCTACTTCAGACAAACAATAATAAAAACGTTCTTCCCTAATACGTATTTTTTTTCTTAGAAAGTTCAACATGTATTTATTCGCCTGATGAAAGACATATAAATCTACATCTTCGTTAGTTAGACCATTCTTTTGCAAAACATTATCAATAAGAGGAGGAACATTATCCAATGTAAAAGTAAATATCTCAGATCCATTCATGTATAAATAATCAGATGAAACTGGATTATTATTATCATCAAACGACAGATCATACAGCTTTTCAGGAATACGCATACCACCAGTCTTTAGTATTAAATTTTCAGCTCCCCTACCATCTGTTCCCAAACTAAAATCACCGATCTCTGATATTCCGGTTGTACTAATCACAGTAGCCGATGCAGCATCACCAAAGATAGTCCTATTACCCTTATCCTTAGGATGAAGATGTTTATTGTATGTCTCACCTGTTAACAAAAGTACCGAGTTTGCGATCCCACATGATATCAACCCTTTTGCCAAGGACAAACCATAGACATATCCAGAGCACCCTAAATTAAAATCAAGCGCACCTATATTACGACGCAACCCCAATTTTTCCTGAATAATACATGCTGAGGTAGGTAAAAAGTAATCAGGACTTTGAGTACAAAATAAGATATAATCGATTTCATCCCGAGAAACTTCACCTTTAGCAAAAAGCTGCTTAGCAGCCTTTATGGCCAAGTCAGTGGCAGTCTCACTTTCTGAAGCAACATGTCTCTTATTTACACCGACTTTTTGAGCGATTTTTTCTACACTCCATTCCGGAAAATCGGCAACAATATCTTCATTTTTCACAATATGAACAGGAAGATAGTAATCTATTTGTTTTATATATGCTTTTCTTTCCATTATTACTATTTTTACAATAATGTATATCCACCATCTATCAAAAGATTAGTACCAGTCACCCAAGAACTGGCATCTGAAAGTAAGTAAACCACAGCATAAGCTACTTCTTCCGGTTTACCATACCGCCCCAAAGGATAACGTTTAACATCTTCAGTCAATTGTTCACTTGTAATAACACCATTCCCATAAATATTCGTATCGATCATTCCCGGATTAACACTGTTTACACGTATGGATTTAGAAGATAGTTCAAGAGCCATCCCCTTTAAAAAACCATTAATTGCTCCCTTCGATCCGGAATATAAACAACCGCCGACCGAAGAAATATAGACTCCAGATATAGAAGAAATGAAAACAATAGAAGCATTCTTATTTATTTTTTTTCGTTTGACTAACTTTTGAGACAGAAGAACAGGAGCCTTATAATTCACATCCATAATAGCGTTTATATCTTCCAAGGATATGAATCGGAAAGGCTTTGGGATAGTAAAACCTGCACACTGAACAACACCATCAAGCTTTCCCTCAAGAGAATCAACTAAACTGTCGATCTGATCGGCAGAAGATAAATCAGCCATTAAAACAGTATGATTATTACGATTATCCAATAATGATAACGTTTCTAACAGACGATTCTCATTCCGTCCTGTAAGATACAAGCACGCTCCCATACGAGAACATTCTATGGCAATGGAACGACCAATACCCGAAGAAGCTCCTGTAACGAGGATACTCTTATTTTCCAATGAAAAGGGAGAATACATATTCACTGTCGGCTATGTACAATATCATATAAATCCTTTATTGTTTCGGACGACTTTATATCATCGCCTTTTATACGAATACCATATTCTTCATCAACCATTGCTATAATAGACAACGACATCAAAGAAGACCACTCTTCCAATAACTTAAAACAGGTATCACCCGTAAAGTCTTTCACATCAGTTTCATCAAACTGTTCCGCAAATTTCAAAATAAAATCATTCAGATTCATACTATACTTAATAATTATGTTTTTAAATATTAATACTCAACTTTTAAAGCAGGGTTACCAACGTAGGTAAAACCATCCTTTGTTTTCTTTATAATTAAACTATTAGCACCAACAACTGTACTATCTCCAATTTTTATCTGTTGAAGAACAACCGATGAAACACCAAAGAAATTTAAATTTCCAATTTGCACTTCACCGGATATTTTAGTAGCGGGCATCAATGAATTAAAATTTCCAAGTACAGAATCATGCCCTATAGTAACCCCTACATTCAATATATTAAAATCACCAAGATGTACGTTACAACTTAACCAACAATTTGAGCAGATTAAATTACCTTTACCAAATGAGAGATTCTCTTTATCCAATAATATTACATCAGGAGCTATAATATTCGGAAAATTTATCAAAGGGTTAAGAATTGAAGCCGCTAACCCAGATACCATTCGGGGATTACCAATGGCAATTACTACAGAAAGTGTTTCAGCATAGCGATTTAACTCTTGTAATCCTCCTAAAACTTTGCCATATTCCGTTTCATAGCCAACGACTTTTCCGTCGTCAAAAAAACCTATTAAATCCCAAGTCGGATTTATCATATTAATCTGCTTCAACATACAAGCCACTTCTCGACCCAAACCTCCAGCACCATAAATAGCTATCTTCTCCATAAACACTAATTATTTCCAGTGAAAGATTCCATCGTTACAGAAGTATCCGAATTGATACCCTCACGTACAAATACTTTTTTAATAGTTAAAAGAAAGATTTTCAAATCCAACAGAAAAGAACAATGATCCACATACCACACATCCAGTTCAAACTTCTTCGTCCAAGAGATGGCATTACGACCATTCACCTGTGCCCAACCGGTTATACCCGGACGAACCTCATGACGTCGGGCTTGCTCTTTACTGTATAAAGGTAAATATTGAGGTAATAAAGGACGAGGACCTATCAAAGCCATATCTCCTTTTAGCACATTTATTAATTGGGGTAATTCGTCAATAGAAGTAGAACGGACAAACTTACCAACTTTTGTCAGACGCTGTTCATCAGGTAAAAGATTACCTTTTGAATCACGCTCATCCGTCATGGTTTTGAATTTTATAACTTTGAAGATTTTGCCATCTCTGCCGGGACGATTTTGCAAGAAGAAAACACCCGCACCTTTATTAGCAAAATGTAACCAAAGGGTAATAATGAAAAGTACAGGAAAGCAAATCATCAAAGCACAAAAAACAAGACTAAAGTCAATTAAACGTTTCAAAAAAGAACGATACATATATTATAGCCAGAATTAAAAAATTAGAGCTTGTTTAAATTTTGCTCGATACTGTTTTGAGATTTGTTTTCGAGGGTATTTTTCAGTTTTTATGAGGAGCATAGCGGGTATGTGACGAATAAAAACGGGAAAATAGACCGAAAAGAAAATCAAAACAGGTCGATAAAGCCTATATAAAATTATTTCAGGAAAATTTAAACAGGCTCTTAATCTGTCGAAGAAATTTCTTCAAGAAACGATACAAAATCATCAGCCAGTTTTATTCTTGAGAAATTAGCTTCTGCAAATCTCCTTGCATTTTGTCCGGCATTCATTCTATAATTATCATTATCTACCAGCTTAATCAAACCATCCGCAAAAGCTTTTGCATTATTCGGTGGTACCACTACTCCCAATTCATTTTCTTCAATCATATCGGCCAACCAACCGGGATAATTATTCAAAACAGCTAATCCCGATGAGATATAATCAAAAAATTTATTAGGTGAAGTTCCATAGTAAAATGCAGGAACATTCGCCAATACCATTAACCCCACATCTGCCGATGCAACAATTGCATTTAATTCTTTCTTAGGTATCGGGGCATAAAACCGACAATTATCCAGTTTTTCTCTTTCCACCCGTTCCTGTAGATGAGGTTTCATTTTTCCATCCCCGATAAACGCCAATACAATATCATTTCTGCCTCTATTTTTTAATTCATTTGCAGCATCCAATATCGCATCCAACCCATTAGCAATTCCATGTGCTCCTGTAAATACAGCAACTTTGTCTGTTGATTTTATACCCTTTAACTTCAAAAACTCTCTTGGAGCGGGTTTAAATATATCCAAATCGCACCCGTTGGGTATCATAGCTATGCGTTTTCCTGATTGACTACGCTTTCGAATACCTTCACAAATCCCCGGTGAAAGTCCCACACAAGCATCCGAATAATGATAACTTAACCATTCCAGAACACTCATTCCCCATAAAAGTAGCGGATTCTTCATCCCCAATGCTTTAGGAAGTTCCGGCCATAAATCGCGTACCTCGAATATAAATTTCTTCCTTCGGAACAGTTTCATCACAATTCCCGGAATACCAGCCGTCAATGGCGTTGAAGTGGCAAACAATAAATCGTACTCTTCTTTTAATGCGATTTGTACTCCTTTCCAGCCAAACTTTATAAACGTTAATGCTCTTTTAGCTATCCCATCCTTATTCGAATAGGGCAAAGCTATTTGTATCACGTCAATTCCATCTACCATCCCTCTGTGCACATTTTTCATTTGAGTGCGCGGTAAGTCCAACTTTGCAGTTTCACCACATACCATGCAAACCGAATGTCCACGTTCAACGAGCCGTTTTGCCAATTCATAAGATCGTGTACCTCCAGCCTGAGTAGGAACCGTAAAATGTTGATGAAAATAAAGAACTTTCATTTTAAATCACTTGAATAATTGTTGTTATAGATTCTGAATCACTTATAAATTCGATTTCTTTATTCTCTTTTTTTTGTCCATAATATTCAGAGCACATACCCTTAGACGAAATATAATTATGCTCTACAGATTTAAAGTCTATTCTTGAAGATTGGGTATGCCACAGTTGGCGTATTTTGCTCCCTTGAGGTTTATTCAAAACAATATCCTCAACCATCCATTCCGGAGCATTTTTCTTCTTTATAATCTTTCTTGAATGAGCTATATCGTGTCCTAATTGCCTGAAACAACTTACTACTCCCGAAAAACAATAAGAATCATCCAACTCCTGTATAGAGGCCTTTAAAGCTTGCGACCAATAAAACCACATAAATCTTGCCCCTTTCAACATTTGGTTATTATTGCCCAACATGATTGTGTTGTGAGATTGGGTCCCCATAAAGTAATTGATATCCGAAGCATCCGTATTATACTTATAACTACCTCCATCCATCAATATATTTTCTCCTTTATACCAAACATCCATATGCAAATTATCTGCATGTGCCGGACGATCCTTATATTTACCGCAACGAATAAAAGTCAATGTATCCTGTTCACGTATCAAATAGTACCCTCCTACATCAAAAGAGATACATCCTATCTTCTGCTTGAGAGGAGCAAATTCAGCATGTATACAATTCCGATTATTTGCATACCAACCTCTATCCTCATATACATCATCATAAAGATTTTCACCGGTAAGCAGGTAATGAAGTGCATCAAGCTGAGGACGGTAATCTCTATAATCCGAATCATTTAATTTAAAAAACAGAGCTCCATCATTCGAACCATAATTAGGTAAATATCCATTTGATAATTCCTGGCACTGATATAGAAAATTGACAGATTGATAAGCGCGCTGATAGACATGTTCGCTAAAACATTCTCCATTCCTTTGAGCAAGAGCAATGCCCCATGTCAGTAATTGAATCACCACCCTGTGATAATTCATACTAAACTGGAGGTAAGTCCCATCTTCTGCTATCTGATATTCGATTTCTTTTTCGAACCACTTTTTTCCCTTCGATTTCCATAACTTCGCATCCGGAAACCATGGAAAAAGTAAACCTACAATATACAATGTTAATGTCTCTGTTATAGCATGATTATTACGAACTGCTATTCTTGAGAAATTAATATTACCATAGACGTGCTTTATCTGCCAGTATATGGAATTTATGATCTTCTGAAAACAACTTTCTGTTAAAAGAGGAGATGATTTGTAATAATACAGAGCAAAAATCCAATTGAGAACCCTTAACGAAATCTCTTGACTACACTTATAATTCGGTCCGCAATTCAGAGGATTTTTATCAATCCAGTCCTGTATCTGATCAAATACGAACTGACTATGATCTTCGCCGGTTGAGTGGTCATATCTTATCACCGTATAGAGATATGAGAATCTTGACTTCTCCCATACATACTTGATATCTCCGGCTTCTTGTACAATGTCTTCCACCTCTGTCCAATGCTTGGATACGTCATATTTATAATTTGTATCAGGATTAGTCACCCAATCATAATCAGTACCCAAATCATACCATGCAGATGAAAAAAAACAGCACTCCCCTTTTACAACCCGATGGAAATCAGAAGCCAAATTATTTATATGTACGCTACTGAATGAGACCTCTTTTGACGAATCAAAGAAGAACGGTAGTGCTTTCTCTTTCCATTCCTCCAATGAAAAAAACTTCTGCAACGTATAGTTCACCGGATATCTAAACCGTAATAAACCCGATTTACGTTGCATTTCATAAGAGGCACGAAATAAAAAATATCTTCCTCCCATATTTTTCAATATTTGGGAGTAGAGATGAAAATTAACTATCAATGACATATAATATTCAACATTTCTATTTTATTTAGTGCTACTATTTAGTACAATAATAGCCATTCCTCATTACTACATTAAAAGAATAATTGCTACAATATAGAAATGAAAAAAAAATTCAAGAATATAGTCTTATCCCAATATGGTATAATAAATTTTAGGTTACCCAAGTACATTTACGTCAATGAACACATAACAAATTTCATACGGAGTTTTACTTTAATATCCTTGCAGGTACTCCTCCTACTACAGCATTGTCAACAACATCCGTAATAACCACAGCATTTGCACCAATAGTTACATTGTTTCCTATATTGATTGGTCCAAGAACTTTTGCTCCAGTAGAAATATAAACATTATCTCCAATAATAGGTACACCTGGCCTTCCTCGCCCTCCAATAGTAACATTTGTACCAATTATACAATTTTTTCCAATAATAGCATTTGAATGAATCACCACTCCAATAGCTCCATATCCAAAACGGGTACCTTTTCCAATTGTACAAGAAGCTGGAATATGAGAATTAAATAACAAGAAAATAAGAGAGTGAATTAGTTTTGGAAATATAGGTATCTTTTTAAGATAGCACCAATGTTCGATTCGATATAATCCTATAGCATTCATATGAGAAAGAATTATCCTTTTAATATAATATTTTTTAATTCTCTAAACCTCCTTTTCACATCATAATTATCTACAATTTGCTGACGGCTTAATTTTGAATATTCTTCTATATTAGAAAGCTCACTTACAGTTTTAATTACTTTTGCAATACTTAAAGGAGTTATATCATTTAGTATAAAACCAGAATTACCTACCAAGGTTGGTAATTCTCCCTCTTGGCTAACAATAACAGGTGCACCACATGCCATAGCTTCAGCTACAGCTAAGCCAAATCCCTCATATTTAGATGGTTGAATATAACAATAACAGTTTTGCATTAAACAGATTTTCTCATCTACACTAACACTACCTAAAAATGATATATAATTTTCTAATTTCAATTTTTTTATATAATTAGAAAAAAAATCAAAGGCATCACCCTTGTGCCCTGCTATCTTCAACTTTACAACATATCTTTGAGAGATTAACAAACTTACAGCATCCACAATCTCTATAAAAGACTTTCTAACAATACTATGCCCTCCTATTAATCCTACTACCAAAAAGAAATCACCTCGCTCCCCTTGTTTCAATTTATATTTTTCTGTATCTATTCCATGTGGAGAATAAGACATATTTTCACATCCCCAATCTCTTCTTATCATATCATATTCCTTTTTAGATACTAAAATATTATTAGTAGCCAACTTAAATGCTCCTTTTATTAAATATCTTTGCCACCAAGGACGACGAAAATAATCAATCTCACCTTTAGGAACATAATAATTAAACGTACCTGTTATGAATACTTTCTTCCGTAATAAACGAAATATAAAAACAGGTAAAAAAGCATAAGTCCACCACCACACAAACAAAATATCTGCTTTCCAATCTATTTCCGAATACTTAGTAGCAATTACCATTTTATCATCTATCTCTTTTAAACAATCAATGTCTGTTTTATAGAATTCTATCGTATCCAAAAGCTTTCGATCCTTTATTTTACAAAAAAAACATATTCTCATATTTATTCAATAATTATTACAGTTCAACAAATTAATATTAAACACTTGGAAAACTATCTTTTAGATAATTTGATATCATTTTTTAATCCTATTTTTATATCTATGTGACTCGGTCAAAACATAAAACACCATATACCTACGAATCTAAACTTTTATGGAAGGATAGAAATTTAAAAATTATATTCAAGATTATAACTCCAACAAATAGGCACATAAAACCATTATAAACAGATCCTCTAGCTATAGTCACTAAATTTGAAGATACTAAAATCAATAATAGAAAACCTTTTATATTATTATACATAGCTTTACGTATATACGAATCTAATACCCCAATAAATATTCCCCAAAAAAGTCCAAGAAAACATCCACACATTCCAAAATTAGCATAGCAATCTCCAAATAATGTAGGATGAACACTAAAATTCGCAATTCCTGGAATCCAAGCTTGCCCCATAGTTATGGCAAAATCATCAGGTTTTATTCCAAAGCTTAAACTCGTTGGCAGAAACCATAATAAAATCCTAAAATAAGTATGCCCTTCTCCAAATCCCCCAAAATCATTATCATGATAAACAAAATAATAAAATACTTTACGTAAAGCAAGTTCGCCATCTCCTTCAAAAAGCATATTAGTCACAACCTCATTGAAATCTCCCCACTTAATATCAGAAGATAAAAACATATCAATGCTACCATAATACCTGAAAATTAGTAATGCAAAGATAGAATATACAGCACATACCAATAATAACAAACATTTTATAAAAAATAGACCACCAAACTTATTCTCTTTTAAAATATAAAACCAATATATAGAAATAAATAAAGGAAGAATTTCCATTCTATTTCGTGATAATATTACGCCAAAAACTAATAAAGCTATAACAACAACTATTTTCAAATGAGTTCTATACAAAAAGCATAATAGCAGCACAGAAGAAAAAACATAATAAAAATAGGCATACAACTTCATAAAAAAGACTTCATCAGATACATTTCTATTCTCTGCCCATGAAGTATTTAACAAACTACCTGTGGCTCTATAAAGTACAAGAGTCCTTACGAAGATCAAAACGAATAAAAGAAAAACAAATGTAGTTATATAACTCTTATTTTCAGGAACTAACAACGATATATTCGGTCGATTATTCCAAGGAATTAATTTAATTCCCACCATATAAAATATGCAAAATAATACCACAAATATTGAAACTTTATCTATCACCCAAGATGGATATTCAAAACTACCAACAAAAAACATCAGTAAATGCGGTATTGAGAACATTACAAAGAGAGTTCCCCAAAGAAAAATTGACACTGACTTTCTCCTAAATTCATATATTATGATAAAAACAAAAGCAAAAAACTGTAAAAAAGACAATATCATAATATTTTTCTTCTACCCTCTAAGTACGGATGTATTTTTATAAAATACATAACTATAAATAAACTAGCACTAAACATATAAGCAATAGATGTTGATAATGCCAACCCCTCATAATAACCTACTTGCACAAAACAAAAACTCAAAAAACATTTTAACAAAACAGACAATATAGAGAAGTAAAATATATATCTTTCTAATTTCAACGTATAGTATAACTTAATAATAATGAATTGAATAAACATAAATGGTAATCCAATGGCAAACAAAGACAATAAGTGTGATGATAAGGAAGTATCATTAGATGAAAAAGCCCCCCGTTCAAATAGTAATGATATTATATAATTATTACCTAGTATTAAAAATAAAGCTATAAAAGACGCCAATAGAAATACATATAGCAAAATCTTCCTCATCAATCCATCCAAAATAATATAGTCATTATTTTGATAAACTCTTACTATTTTAGGGAGTAAAATTCCGCCTAAAGTTATTCCTAATACAGTAAATGGAAGTTCTTTTACAATATTAGCATAATATAATCCTGTTATATATCCTTGTGGTAAATATGTAACATAGATCCTATCCGAAAATGTATAAAATTGCCCCAAAGCTTCAATTATTAAAACAACAAATATATTAGACAAAAGATTTGGAGTATACGACATTTTAAATGTAAAATATTTCAAAATTGACTGTTTTTTTAGTACTACTAAAAAAAGAAGAGATTCTAGTACTGCACCAAAAGCTAAACCATAACAAATAGAAACAACCCCTACTCTTTTGGAAAATAAAAGCATAAATAATATTACACTTGATTGCAGTGTCAAATGTAAAAAAGCAGGTAATATAAATTTTTCTTTTGAATTGTAAAGTGTCATCAGCAAATTAAAAAAGGACTCGAAAAACACATATATAGATAAAAGGCGCCCTAATTTTAAAGCTAATATTGTTTGCTCATGAGAAAACGCTAAAATATTAATATAAGATCCTATAAATAAATGATATACAATAACAATAAATATCAAAAACAGCACATATGGAGTAAAAAAATGAGATGCGAAATAACGATAAAAAGTAGGATCATCCATATTTCTATTTAATTTAGGAATAATAATATTGGGAACAGCATATGTTAAAAGACTAATAATTATTCCAGGAACTACAAATACAGATAAATAAATATCAAACTCATTAGATAATCCAAATTGCTGTGCTGACAATATTTCTCTCAGAAAACCAATGCATTTACTACAAATTGTAGCAATAGCTAGCATTACAAAATTTCTTTTTAGCTTACCCGCTGCTAACATTTAGAAAAATTAAATAAAGAACATATCCGTTCACACGCCAACCCATCTCCATACGGATTTACTGCCTTACTCATCTTATCATAATATTCTCTATCATCCAGTAAAGCAGAAACTTCATTTACAATCTTATCATAATCCGTACCCACGAGTTTTACAGTTCCCGCTTCTAAAGCTTCCGGACGCTCCGTAGTATCACGCATAACCAAAACAGGTTTACCAAGTCCTGGCGCTTCTTCCTGAATACCACCACTATCGGTAAGAACAATGGTAGATTTCTCCATCAAATAAACAAACGAAAGATATTCTAATGGTTCTATAAAGAACATATTATCCAAATCGGATAAGTCTTCACCAAATACTTCGTGAATGGGCTTGCGAACATTTGGATTCAAATGCATCGGATAAACAAAATCAACATTCGGATACTTCTCAGTCAAGGCCTTTATTGCTCTGCACATTGAAATAAAACCTTCGCCAAAATTCTCTCGTCGATGTCCGGTAATGAGAACTAACTTTCGAGTACCATTCAAACGATTTACGTCATAACCGGATTCACGAAGTAGGGTCTCCAACTCCTCTCCTAACTGCTTATCCGATTTTATCTTATCTACCACCATATAAAGAGCATCAATCACAGTATTGCCTGTCACGGTAATAGCTTCTTCATTTATCCCTTCATCCAATAAATTTTGTTTACTTAATGCAGTTGGAGAAAAATGGTAAGTAACAATACGGCCGGTTATCAAACGATTCATTTCTTCGGGCCAGGGGCTATAGATATCATGGGTACGAAGCCCGGCCTCTACATGGCCAACAGGAATTTGCTGATAAAAAGCAGCTAAAGCTGAAGCAGTGGATGTAGTGGTATCACCATGTACTAAGACAACATCCGGATTTGCTTCTTTTAAGACGTCGCGCATACCTAAAAGTACTCGGGAGGTGACATCATAAAGATCTTGCCCCTGTTTCATGATATTCAAATCATAGTCCGGCTTAATGTCGAAAAGATGAAGTACCTGATCAAGCATTTCACGATGCTGGCCTGTTACACATACAATAGTTTGGAATGTCTCCGGATGCTTCTGAAACTCCTTCACTAATGGAGCCATCTTTATAGCTTCGGGACGAGTCCCGAAGACTAACATTATTTTTTTCATAATAATATATACTTATTTTTTATAGATCCCACAAAAATCAAGTATCACTTTTGTGTCATCATAAGGCAAAGCTTTAAATACAGAATGAGCTACCAAGAATACAACAATATCCGCCTGCTTATAAGCTTCTTTATAATCAGTAAGTTTAAACACTTTATGCTCTGTCACATTCGGTTCAACTACCAATATATCTGCATTATTGCAACTTTGCATCACCTTTGTTGTGATGTATTTTGCCGGTGCTTCACGTAAATCATCAATATCCGGTTTGAAAGCTAATCCCATCATGGCGACAACAGGTTTGCGATGGCGCTCTAACTCAAATTTCAACATGGCGTTTTCTACTTTCTCTGCGCACCAAAAAGATTTATAGTTATTGATCTCACGGGCTTTTGATATTATCTGAGATTCTATCGGAAAATCGGCTGTTATAAAATAAGGATCCACAGCAATGCAATGTCCTCCTACTCCACAACCCGGCTGGAGAATATTTACACGCGGATGCTTATTGGCTAAGCTGATCAATTCCCAGACATTAATACCTGCTTTATCACAAATGAGAGATAATTCATTTGCAAATGCTATCTGTACATCTCGCGAGGAATTCTCTGTCAGTTTACACATCTCGGCTGTTTTACAATTAGTCCGATGTAGCGTACCTTGTACAAATTGGCTGTAAAACTCAATTGCTTTATCTGTAGATGCTTCATCCATACCGCCAATCACACGATCGTTGTGTACCAACTCATGTATTACATTTCCCGGTAATACACGTTCCGGACAGTATGCTATAAATATTTTGCCTTCCAATTCTGGACGAAGGCTAAATATTAAATGAACCATTTTATCTGTTGTGCCTACCGGTGAAGTAGATTCGATAACATATAAGTCACCTTCCTTCAACAAAGGTATTACTGCACGGGTTGCAGATTCCACATACGAAATATCCGGTTCGTGATTACCCTTAAAGGGAGTGGGTACTACCATAAAATAGGCGTCACTGATTTCAGGAGTAGTAGAAGCTTTTAACTGCTTCGCAGAAACAACTTCCTGAAGAAGTTCCTGCATACCCGGTTCAATGATATGTAATTGCCCCTGATTGGTCATCTCAACAACTTTCGGATTAATATCAACACCGGTAACTTGAATACCGTGTTTAGCTGCTATAATAGCAGTAGGAAGGCCAATGTAGCCTAAGCCCATAAAACAAGCTTTCATTTGAGTATCTATTTTAAGTAAGTATCTTGTGGGGTTGACCTATAATATATAGATATATCTATAAACTTTTATACAGGTCAGTTATCATATAGGTAAAAAAATAAATTTGTAACGAATTAAAAAATATCAGACAATGGTTTCTTAAAAAAAGTGCTATTTCTATATTAAGAAATATAAACACATTTATAACATTACATAAAGCATTAGTTATCAAGCAATTGCATGTAACACTTTTTTTTTCTCTACGAGGAATGATAAGAAACTCTACGAGAAACAGCCCGATTCTCTACGAGAAAAAGGATTATTCTCTACGAGAAATAAATCAAAAAGTCATATTATGTAACAAAGGGAATATAAGTTATGAAATCCTCAATTTATATTTGTAAAAAAATAAGGCAGAACCATTATTCAAAATCACAATATGGATATTGATTTTCCTCCAAATTCCGAAGATTCTCAACAATCTCTTGCTCTTTGGACGTCAGCTCCCGCCCCTGCCAACTGTCAATGATTGCATGAGCTTCTTGTGCTAACTCATCCTCAAAAACTTCACCATAACAATACGTCAGCAACTGACATTTTAATAAAGAAGGAGGAAGTTGCTCTAATACCTCCCAGGCACGATCGAGAATAGACTGTTTTTTCGCTTCCTTATCTTTATCACTATAGATAGTAGCGCTGTAACCCATTAACAAAGCCAGGCAAATACCGGCTTCTTCTTCGGGAGTATCACCCTTAGCAGAATAAAGAGCATCGGAAAGAATCTGAATTTCTTTATTCAAACGACTAAAATGCTCTGCATAAATTGGGTCTCCATCCAAACCCAAATAGAGTGATTTTTGAGCAAGCTGCTGCAATTCTTCTGTTTTATTCATAAAATTAACTGATTACTTTCAAATAACTTTTCGCCACTTTTACGCTGGCTGTCAATACACCTTCAATACGAATGATGACATAGGTTTTATTAGCCTCTAAAGCCAACTCACCTTCAACTCCACACAAGTTGCCTTTCATCACACGAACTTTACTGCCGACAGTAAGGACTTCATTATCAAAACTGATATTATCGGGATTAAGATCCATAATTTGTTTAAAGTCCTCCATCTGTTTATCGGGAACAATAAGCATGGAACGGGTCGAAAAATCCTTTATATAATAAAGTTGAACACCATACTTATTTGATAAATCACAGGCATCCTGTTTAGTGGCACGAACAAATATCAAGTTTCTTATGACAGGAACTTCAACACGCTTACGACGGTATTTTAATTGACGAATGACAAATTGAGTAGGAAGATAATATTCCAAATTAATATTTATTCTCAATTTTTCTAAAGAATCCCGAGTGACAAATTCTTGTTTGTCGCGAGTACGAGCGGCAAACCAATGTTGCTGTTGTTCAGACATTTAATGGAAATGATTGGAAGAAAAATTCCTTAGTTCCGGGTACGCTTCGCGGCTTGAACGAGACATTCTCTCTCTTTCAAACCGTCAACTTTTTAGAATTTACTTAGTATTGAAAACGAAGCGTTTAGAAGATAGAAACGTTTCAATAAACGTTCGTTTAATGAAACGCTTTTTTTTGAGGTACTTTTAAAAGAAATATTTGATGAAGGAATACATAAAAACATTATTTTTTTATAATTCCATATCGTTGAATATCAAAGATGTATATCACCAAAAGAACAATATTTTGAATTTTATATATAGAAATATTTTGTACTTCTAATTATACGTTTTACCTTTGTGCCATTAAACGAACGTTTATTGAAACACTTTTCTTAATAGTAACCAGAGTCCACAAATTATCAATTATCTCTTTATCATAAATAATGAATTGAATATATATTTATAGTATTCCAGCACATTATCTCATTGATAAACAACATTTTATTATATACTATTTATTCATTACAAAGTAACGTATTTAAATCTCCGTTAATTACCTAATTAACCCATATTTAATATGCATAATTTACACCTATAAAATACGTACTTTTATAATATAAAGAATAGGATGCCTGATGTGGCGTTAACAATGTTAATACAAAAAGGGCTACACACCAGAATTAAACATCCTGTGCATGTGCAGCCCTCTTATTTTATCTATTTTCTATAATTATCAGAAAACCTCTACCTTTTCAGCAATTCGTTTTGCCTTATCACGTAATGCATCCAAATCCGAACCCAAAGGAGCATAACAAAGTACTACCCCCATACGGCGATTAATACGGGTAAAGGGCTTACCAAAAATACGCAAATATGTATCTTCTTCGCGTGTCACCTCTTCCATCCCCCGATACTGAGGACGCTCCTGACTGGCAATTGTTGATAGAATAACAGCACTGGCTCCTATCCTCTCCTGCTTGATACCCGGAATAGGTAAACCAAGTACAGCACGCAGGTGAAGCTCAAACTCATTCAGATTCTGTGTCCCTGCCAAAGTCACCATACCCGTATCATGCGGACGAGGAGAAAGTTCAGAGAAATACACTCCGTTCTCATGGCTCAGGAAGAACTCTACTCCCCACAAACCAGCACCGGTTAAAGCACGAGTCACTTTTTCAGCCATTTCTTCCGCTTCTTTCAAATGAGCAGGATCAATATGTGCGGGCTGGAAGCTTTCACGATAATCTCCTCCCTTTTGTACATGTCCGATAGGCGGGCAGAAAAGAGTGGGACCATTCTTTTGAGTAACAGTAAGCAATGTGATCTCACTGTCAAACTTAATAAATTCTTCAATGATAAGCTCACGAATATCTCCACGGCTACCACTGCAACCATATTCCCAGGCATGTTCCAATTCATCGGCACTTTTCACCAATGACTGACCTTTGCCGGAAGACGACATCAATGGCTTCACCACGCATGGAAAACCAATTTTAGCAGCAGCCTCTTTCAATTCTTCCAGAGAAGTTGCATAAAAGTACTTAGCCGTTTTCAAGCCCAACTCCTGAGCTGCCAAATCACGAATAGCTTTACGATTCATTGTAAAGTTTACTGCACGCGCACTGGGCACTACTTGTATTCCCTCTTTTTCAAAGTCATACAGGCGTTCTGTACGAATGGCTTCAATTTCCGGTACAATAATATCCGGCTGATGTTTCCTGACTACGCGTTCCAGTTCTTCACCATCGAGCATGTTGAACACCTCATACTCATCAGCCACCTGCATAGCAGGAGCTCCGGCATACGAATCACATGCAATAATGTATTGCCCTTTACGCTGGGCAGAAATAACAAACTCTTTTCCTAATTCACCGGAACCGAGTAAAAGTATTTTCTTCATTGGTTTTGAGTGTTTAATTTTAATGCTACAAAATTAGTACATTTAGAGAAACATTGTACACATAAAGAGAAAAACAAAAGATTTTATGTACATTTGCGTAGTTATTCATCCATATAACCTAAAAATTCATGAAGTCGGTAGTCATTAAAAACTATAAAAATATCAAAGAGCTCTCTATTGACTCATTGGCACCAGTCAATCTGATAGTAGGACGAAACAATGTAGGTAAATCAACCTTACTGGAAGCCATCTCTATTTATGCTGCCGGTGGAAATATCGAATGGCTGAAAGAAATCCTTGAATTTAGAGGAGAATCTGTTAATATCGGATATCCACTTAGAGATACAGATATTGAATTCGAAAATATTATGACAGAACATTTCTTATCCTTCTTTCCGGAAAGAAAAGCAATTTTTTCTGAAAACAATAGTATCATTATCGGAGAAATAGAAAATAATTCTACTCATACCGGAACTTTATCCATACGATTAGCCCATATAGCTGAAGAAATATTTAAAACCGAAACAGGATCTCATAGAAGTATAACAACTTTAACCGACGAAGAATTATTAGCAGACAAATCTTCTACCTATTCCAGTAATTTGGTAGGAGACGGACTGGAAATAACATTTGCCGAAGAAATAGTTATAGTTCCCTTTTATAAACGAAATCCATATTCCATAGCTAAGATAAAAGGAATACCATTTGAATATATAAAAACAAATGACTTCCAAAGTACACAAAATGCATCTTTATTCGATAAAATTTCCCTCTCACCCGAAGAAAAATACATTATTGAAGCATTGCACATCATAGAACCGGATATAGACAAACTAAACTTTCTCAATGATGATTTGCGTACAAAAAGAAGAATTCCCTATGTCACATTAAAAGGTAAAGAACAACGCTATAGACTTAGCTCTATGGGAGACGGCATAAATCGTATTCTTACCATTATTCTTGCACTTTTAAATTGTAAAGGCGGTATTTTATTACTGGATGAGTTTGAAACCGGATTACATTACTCTACACAAATTAAGTTGTGGAAAATCATTTTTATGCTTTCTGAGAAGCTAAATATTCAAGTCTTTGTTACATCACATAGCCAAGACTGCATTAACAGTTTCGTAGAAGCCAACAACAAACAAAAGGGCAAATTGATACGTCTTGAGAACAGGAACGGAAACGTAGTGGCAGTGAATTATGATGACGAAAAGGAACTGCGGTTTGCTACCGACAATAACATAGAGATTCGCTAAAATGAAAATCACAGAAAAACACACTTACAAACTATTGGTAGAAGGAAATGACGATCAACATGTTATATGGTCGTTTTGCCAGCATCATCAATTAGCAGAAAATTTCGATGTAATAGATTGTAATAGTATAGAAAATGTATTGGGACAATTAAAAACAAGGCTATCCAACCCATCAGCACATCAAAGAATAGGCATTGTAATAGATGCAGATGTTGATTTAAATAAAAGAAAAGCACAAATTCTGGAGGTTTTAAGACAAAGTCAGAAATATAACTGTGCCGATTGTGAATGGCCTGCATCCGGACTTATTCTCAAACCTATCGACAGTTATGACGCAACAATTGGAATTTGGATTATGCCTGATAATAATATAAATGGCATGCTCGAAGACTTCATAATTAGCTTGGCACCTGAAGCTGACCCTTTAATGCAAAAAGCAGAATCCATACTAAACGAATTGGAAGAAAGCCAGATACAACAGTACAAATCAGTACATCGTTCAAAAGCAAAGATCCATACGTTCCTGGCTTGGCAAGATGAACCAGGTAAGCCTATGGGAACGGCTATTACTGCAAAAATATTAAATCCAAATTCAGAACATGCAGAAGTATTTGTGCATTGGATTAAACAATTATTTACCTAACAAAAATATTTCTATTGTATTAAAAAAGCCAGCCTCCTTTGCATGGAGTCTGGCTTTTTTTCTTTCTATTTCAATGCGTTTATTGATGTTGCTCACGCAATAAATCATTCACTGTTTTTACAGGATTGAAAGTAGAGAGTGGCACTTCCACAAACACGGTGCTCCAGTCACTCATTGCCCCATTCCACAATCCGGGAAGTTCAAGAGCCTTGAGATCTTTGCCATTCTTGGACTTATAAGATATGAACCCAGTAGCTTTATCTACATACTTCGTCAAATCAAATTTATGGCCTTTATAATCACGTACGGCACATACCAGATCTACCGGATTAAAGTGAGTACCTTTCTCAAACATCTCTTTGGCAGTAGGATCATCCATATCAATCTGAGAGCTTTCCAGAATCTGCAATGAGATAGTACCATCATTGTTATAGGCTAAGAACGGACCACCTCCCGGTTCGCCTACATTCTTTACCATACCACAAACACGCATCGGACGATTCAGTTTCTTTCTCAGATACATCACCAATTCTGAATCTTCCAGATTCTTAGTCTCCGGATTCTTACAGAATAGTTTCTTTTGTACGAACTGAAGAATTTCCATCACCTGTTCATGAGAATAATCACCGCTATCCAACAATTCCAGATATTCAAAAGCTTGTTTTTGCAAAGCAACCAGCACTCCGGCAATCAGTTTCTTATAAAGCACCGTATCTGCTTTCAATCTATCAGGTACTACATTATCGATGTTTTTGATAAAGATAATATCGGCATCAAGATCATTCAGATTCTCAATCAGCGCTCCATGACCACCCGGACGGAACAACAGCTTACCATTATCACGGAAAGGCTGGTTATCCATATCGGCAGCAATCGTATCCGTACTGGGCTTCTGCTCTGAGAAAGTGATATTGTAATCTACCCCATAGCGCTGGGCAAACTCTCCGGCTTTCTCTGCTACCAGAACTTTAAAGAGTTCACGATGCTCAGTAGAAACAGTAAAATGCACATTCACCTTGCCACACTTTCCGGCAGCATACATAGCACCTTCGGCCAAATGTTCTTCAAGCGGCGTACGTGAACCTTCTTCATATTTATGGAATTTGAGCAGTCCTTTAGGCAAAGCACCGTAATTCAATCCGGCTTCTTCGAGCAGGGCAGATACCACTGCTTTGTAATTTCCTTCGGCTATTAATCCGCAAATATCCTTTCCGGCTGTACGCTGACAGGCTACATTCAAATCATCATAAAATGCAAACTTCTCAATACTCTCAAAGAATGCCTGCTCAAATTTCGTTGTAGGCTGATCATAGTCGGCTCCCAGAAACTCAAACAAATTCTTAAACATACGACTGGCTGCTCCGGAGGCAGGAACAAACTTCACAATCGTCTTCTCTGTATTCTTATATGCATCCCAGGCTGCAAGATATGCCCCCTGCTCATCTGCATCAGGAGCAAGAATCCCCTTCTCAACCGATGCAGCCGCATCCAGTTTCAAAAACGGAAAACCTTTCTGAAAGCATGCCAGTTGTTCGGCTATCTGAGCTTCCGAAATACCTTTTTTGGCAAGCAACTCTTTGTCTTGTGGTGTCATCATACGTATCTATTTTTATTAATTGATGCCCAAAAATACAAAATGTTATTTAGTTATGCCCTTTTACTAAACAAAAAAAACTACTTTTACGTCGAAATAATGTAGTAATGTGCCAATATGCCAATGTGCCAATTACCATTCGGTATCACAGCGCAGCTAATTGGCACATTGACATATTGGTACATTAAATAATTATTTATCATGGAGGATATTTCATTTTTCACAGAAAAAGAGAAAGCTGAGTTATTCGCTTTATATAAACGGCTGATACGGTCAGCAGGAGAAAGTATCACGAAGGACGATACCCGGAAGCTGAAGAAATACCTTATTCATGCTGCACAGTGCAATAGTCTGCGCCGTAACAATTTTGGGATGAATCCTGTTATCAGGGATTTACAAACGGCAGTTGTTGTGGCCGATGAAATAGGAATGAAAGGATCGTGCCTGATAGGTATCATGCTGCACGAGATTGTAAAAAATAACGTATTATCTCCTGCAACTGTCCGCAGTGAGTTTGGAGAGGATGTTTCGAGTATTATCACAGGATTGGTAAAGACCAATGAGCTGTATGCAAAAAGTCCTGCCATCGAATCTGAAAACTTCCGTAACCTGCTCCTCTCCTTTGCAGAGGATATGCGTGTAATCCTTATTATGATTGCCGACCGTGTAAACGTAATGCGGCAAATCAAGGATTCGGAAAATGAGGAAGACCGCATCAAGGTAGCCAATGAAGCGGCCTATCTGTATGCACCATTGGCTCATAAGTTAGGGCTCTACAAACTGAAGTCGGAATTGGAAGACTTGTCTCTGAAGTATATTCACCGGGATACTTATTATTTCATTAAAGACAAACTGAATGAAACAAAAGCATCGCGGGACAAGTACATTGCTGCTTTTATAGAACCGATACAAAAGAAAGTAAAAGAGGCCGGTCTGAAATTCGACATTAAGGGGCGTACCAAGTCCATCCACTCTATTTGGAACAAGATACAGAAACAAAAGACGCCTTTTGAAGGTATCTATGACCTTTTTGCCATTCGAATCATTCTCGATTCGGATCCGGACAAAGAGAAGCAGGAGTGTTGGCAGGCTTATTCTATCGTGACAGATATGTATCAGCCCAATCCGAAGCGTTTGCGTGACTGGCTGTCTATTCCTAAAAGTAATGGGTATGAATCGCTCCACATCACCGTAATGGGACCGGAAGGTAAATGGGTGGAGGTACAGATACGTACCCGTCGCATGGATGAAATAGCCGAACGGGGTCTTGCAGCTCACTGGCGGTACAAAGGTATCAAAGGAGAGACAGGGCTGGACGAATGGCTGACTTCTGTACGTGAAGCACTTGAGAATCCGGACAACGATTCAATGAAAGTGATGGACCAGTTCAAGATGGATCTGTACGAGGATGAGGTATTCGTATTTACACCCAAAGGAGACCTTTTCAAACTGGCCAAAGGAGCAACTGTACTCGATTTTGCTTTCCATATCCATAGCAAATTGGGTTGTAAATGTATCGGTGCAAAGGTCAATGGCAAAAACGCCCAGTTGAAACAAAAACTGAATAGCGGTGACCAGGTGGAGATCATGACATCGAACACTCAGACACCCAAGCAGGATTGGCTGAACATTGTAACCACCTCCAAGGCTCGTACCAAGATTCGACAGGCACTGAAAGAGATGGTGGCACGCCAGCATGACTTTGCCAAAGAAACACTGGAACGTAAATTTAAGAACCGGAAGATGGAATACGATGAGGGTACAATGATGCGCCTCATCAAGCGACTGGGATATAAGGTAGTGACAGAGTTCTATCAGGCGATAGCCGATGGTACGCTGGATGTAAACGACTTGCTCGATAAATACATAGAACAGCAAAAACGAGACAACGATACACATGATGAAATTGTATATCGCAGTGCCGAAGGATATAACCTGCAAAACCAGATAGAAGAGACAAATGGCAAAGAAGATGTACTTGTCATTGATCAAAATCTGAAAGGACTGGAGTTCAAACTGGCTAAATGCTGTAATCCGATCTATGGAGATGAAGTATTCGGGTTTGTTACTGTATCCGGAGGTATAAAGATTCACCGCATGGATTGTCCGAATGCAGATCAAATGAGAGAACGCTTTGGATATCGTATTGTAAAAGCCCGTTGGGCCGGAAAATCACAGGGAACGCAATACCCCATCACACTCCGTGTAGTGGGACATGATGACATTGGTATTGTAACAAACATTACTTCGATTATTTCTAAAGAAAACAATATCACGTTACGTTCCATTGGCATTGACTCCCATGATGGCCTGTTCTCGGGTACAATGACTATCATGGTAGGTGATACAGGTCGTCTGGAAGCTTTGATAAAGAAATTAAGGACGGTAAAAGGAGTGAAACAAGTGAGTAGAAATTGAAAAATAATGAATCAATGTACCAATGTTTTATTGAAACGCGAATGATCGCAAATTATCGCAGATTAGATGGCATGCTACATTTGAGAGACGATATTCTTTGCGTGAATTTGCGATAATCTGCGTTTCAATGATACGATCATTTAATTAGGATACAGTACTTATGGAATCATTCAGTATAAAAAAACGTCTGAAAAGCTTTACTTATGCATGGAAAGGAATCAGAGGCTTTGTATGTAGGGAACACAACGTATGGATTCATCTGACAATCGCTATGTTAGTAATTATTGCAGGCTTTATTTTCGATATAGAGAAGTTCGAATGGGTAGCAATTATTATCTGCATAGGGGTTGTTATCGCGGCAGAAGCATTCAATACAGCTATCGAGCGACTCGTGAATTTAGTATCTCCTGAATGGCATCCGATAGCCGGTGAGGTAAAAGACATTGCAGCAGGCGCTGTACTGATATGTGCTATCGCAGCAGCAATCGTAGGATTGGTTATCTTTATACCATATATTAATTGAAAGTTGAAAATTGAAAATGAAAGACTGCTGGTAAATCTCCAGCATGTTTCTTCTGCCTTTCTTTCATTTTCAATTTTCAACTTTCAATTATTCAACTATCGTACCCGCTTTTTCTTAAAATAAGGATAGGTCAACAATATGAAAAACAGCAAAGCTATCGGAGTCAGAATACGCCCTAAATGATAAACAGCATCTACAGAAGACTCAGTGCTCAGATAGCAAGCAGCAGCAACTCCCAAAGACATGCCTGTTTCCCATGCTAAAAGATGAGTGGTATTGGCAGTGCCACGCTGGCAATGTTGTGACAGTTTTACAAACATCAGCAAGAACTCAGGAGTAACCAATCCAAGTCCCACTCCCAACAATATGGCAGTTACAATAGCCGGCAGTTCTTTCAGTAAAATAAAAGAAACCATCATCAGGCTAATTCCTAAAGTAATTACTCTCAGCGTTTTCTCCTCACGATAAACAAACCTTGCCAGCAATACAGAAAACAGGAACCCCACTCCTACTATTGCAAAAAACGGAATTTCGATATTACCTATAAACACATCACTCAATGAATTATGAAAAACAGGTAACAACAATCCCGGAATGAAAGCTATCAACATAAGATTGAAAGCGGGCAACCATCCTCGTAAAAGTAAAAAACGGTCGGACGAACATAGGTTAGTCACAATCGGTGCACGGAAAGGTACATAAACACGGGAAACAAAGAAAATGCCTGCCAATCCGGCAATAACCGATACATACAATAAGGTTTTAAAATCATACCACTGATACAAACCTACCCCCAATGCTATGCCGATAAGCATTCCTAACCGGGCCGCCCACGAGAAAGCAATATTTCCCGAACTACGCAAATTAGTATTGGTAATATCAATAGCCAGCGTAATACCTGCCGTAGTAGCCATACCAAATGCAATACCTTGTACGAAACAAAGCAGCAACAGCTGTGTGATATCATTAACAAAACCATATCCCACCGTAGCCGCTACCATCGTTGCAAAAGAGAAAGCACAGACATACTTCCGCTTATATGCATCTACCAGATACGCATGAAAGGGACCAATGGCAAACATTCCCAAAGTAAGCAATAAAAACATTGCTCCGGTTTGAGAAACCGGCACACCCAAGTGATCCGCCATCTCTACCGGAACAACCGGAAATAGCATATACAGGGATATGAACAACAGCAAATTAGCAATACATATCCGCATAAAATGAATTGTCCACAAATGATTTGTCATAAATATTAATATTGTTCCTTCTCGTTCGGGAAGTCACAGTTCTTTACGTCCGAAACGTAGTGACTGATAGCATCCGTCATCACTGTGAACAAGTCAGCATAACGACGCAGGAAACGGGGACGGAAACCATTGTTCATACCCAACATATCCTGAATAACAAGTACCTGACCATCTACATCACCACCGGCACCAATACCAATGACAGGAATAGTCAGTTCACTTGCCACACGTTTGGCCAGTTCGGCAGGGATCTTCTCAAGAACCAGTGCAAAACAACCGGCTTCTTCAAGTAAGTGTGCATCACGAATCAGCTTTTCAGCTTCTGCTTCATCTTTAGCACGAACCGTATAAGTACCATATTTATTGATTGACTGTGGCATCAGTCCTAAGTGACCCATGATAGGAATACCTGCACAAAGAATGCGCTTTACAGTTTCGATGATTTCTTCGCCACCCTCTAATTTTAATGCATCGGCATGGCTCTCTTTCATAATACGAATAGCAGAAGCAAGACCCTCTTTTGAATTTCCCTGATAGGAACCAAACGGCATATCTACTACCACCATAGCACGTTTCACTGCACGCACAACAGACTTACCATGGTAAATCATCTGATCGAGCGTAATAGGAAGAGTTGTCACATTACCTGCCATCACATTGGAAGCAGAATCACCGACAAGAATCACATCCATTCCGGCACCATCAACAATCTGTGCCATTGTGTAATCGTAAGCAGTCAACATAGATATCTTCTCGCCTCTTTCTTTCATTTCTATCAGGCGATGTGTAGTCACTTTTCTGGTGTCATCTGATATATATCCAGCCATGTTTCTATATATTTATGAATTAATAAATTGGGCGCAAAGGTATAACTTTTAATTTATAACAAACAAGAAAAGCAGAAGAATTCATATTTTGGAGAACTTCCCAATCCGTTTAATTACTTTATTATCAGAATTATTATAACTTTGATGATACTCCAATAAACCAAACAAGAAACATGCAAGCTCCCGCCCCTATGCAACGAGAGTACTTGCCGAAAACATTAAATAAGTTAGTGACAGAATAAGTTTCATTTCGCCATAGACAGTAACTTCTCATAGGTCATTCCCATGAAATCATCCATGATAACATCTGCTTTATCTATGATCGTTTCACAGGAATTTGTGGTTGCCAATCCTATAACAATAGCACCGGAATAGCGCCCGGCTTGCAAGCCGTGAAAAGAATCTTCAAATACAAAACTGTTCTCCGGAGTAGTCCCAAATATCTTCATTCCGAGCAAAAAACAATCCGGAGCCGGTTTAGAATGTTCAAACATCTCACCGGTAAGAATACGATCAAACTGTGTCTTGAATTCGGGATGAGCATGATAGACATTCTCCATCTTCTCTTCGTTGGAACTGGTGACAAGAGCGATCTTCACACCATGATGACGAAGATCGGCAAGGAAACCTTGTACCCCCGGAAGATATTCATAGACCATATCTTTCTCAAACTTATTAAGTTCACGAGTAATCTGCTCACGTACCGGAACAAGATCTCCGGAAAAGTATTTATCATAAATCTGTGCCAGGGTCTGCCCTTTTATTCCGGGACCAAAATTCTCTTTATGCAGATACTTTTGTCCCTGTTCATTCCAAAAAATAGTATACTGTGGTTCTGTGTCCATTATAACACCGTCAAAATCGAACAATGCAGCAATTGTCTTTGTAGCATCCATAAACATCTTTTACCTTTAAACGTTAAACGTTGTATTTACATCGGCGCAAAGTTCAGAATAATCAATGGATAAGGCAAATTATTCGTACCTTTGCACCACTTAAAAAACCGTAACGACTCAACATATGGCGCAACAAACCGACCCACGTATTCTGGGAACCGAAAAAATCGGGAAACTTCTGTTACAATACTCTATTCCCGCTATTATCGGAATGACTATTACTTCACTCTACAACATTATTGATAGTATTTTTATCGGGCATGGTGTAGGAGCTATAGCTATTTCCGGCTTGGCCATTACATTTCCGCTGATGAATCTTGTGGTAGCTTTCTGTGTACTTATTTCGGCCGGTGGGGCTACTATTTCTTCTATCCGCTTAGGGCAGAAAGATATGGAAGGTGCAACAGAAGTGTTGGGCAACACATTAATGCTGTGCCTTATTAACTCGGTAGTATTTGGCGGCATTGCTTTTATTTTTCTGGATCCTATACTAAACTTCTTCGGTGCCAGCCCTGCTACATTACCCTACGCACGCGATTTTATGCAGGTAATCCTACTTGGCACTCCTGTGACATATACCATGATAGGGTTGAATAATGTAATGCGTGCCACCGGATATCCAAAGAAAGCGATGCTGACTTCTCTGGTAACTGTATTAGCCAACGTAATTATTGCTCCTATATTCATATTCCATTTCCATTGGGGAATCCGGGGAGCGGCTATGGCAACTGTAGTATCGCAATTTATCGGTATGGTATGGGTAGTGCAGCATTTTCGCAACAAGGAGAGTTTTGTTCATTTCCGTCCTGGTTTCTGGAAAATGAAAAGACGTATTGTAGCCAGTATCTTTTCTATCGGTATGTCCCCTTTTGCAATGAATGTAACCGCTTGTGTCATCGTGATCCTTATCAACAACAGCTTACAGAAGTATGGTGGAGACATGGCTATCGGCGCATACGGTATTATGAACCGGTTGTTAATGCTCTACGTTATGATTGTAATGGGACTGACCATGGGAATGCAGCCCATCATCGGTTACAACTACGGTGCACAAAAACAGGATCGTGTAAAACATACGCTCCGCCTGGGTATCATCGTTGGTGTACTGATCACAAGTAGTGGTTTCATTATCTGCGAACTCTTTCCGCACACCGTTTCTGCTATATTCACTGACAGTGAGGAGTTGATTAATATGGCAGCAACAGGACTGCGTATCTGTATCTTGATGTTCCCTCTGGTTGGTGCACAGATTGTTATTTCTAACTTCTTTCAAAGTATCGGGAAAGCAAAAGTCAGCATATTCCTCTCGTTGTCCCGCCAATTGGTATACTTACTGCCCTGCCTTCTGTTATTTCCCGGCTGGTATGGGTTGAATGGCATTTGGATGAGTATGCCGGTATCAGACGGACTGGCTTTTATCACAGCAGTAATTAGCCTGATGATCTATATAAAAAGGATAAAACACAATGCCTAAAACCAATTAAGATTTCAGATTCAGTGTCCTTATTTTATAGTATTTGTACGAAAAAGAAAGATATTAATTACAACTGTTTTCAAAACAATCCTTACAAACAGTAGGTTTATTTAAAAAAAGCATTTATATTTGTTAGTCAATAAAACCTTTGAACTATAAAACAAATACCTAAGCTTATGAAAACTATAAAAAAACTAATCTGTTTATTATTTTGCATTTTGTCATTGTTTGCATGCAGTAAAGAAGAATCCAATCCCCAATATGATCCGTCTAATGTCTTGTTCAAGGACATCCCTATTAGCGCCATAAAAAGTTGCGTTATAGGCCATTGGATACCATTCCGTCAATATGGAGGAGTTGCCGGTATAACAGAACTCAAAGATATTTATGAAGAATATCAAGAAAATGCACTTATTATAGAAAATAGAGCAACAAATGATTATACAAGAATAGAAATAAAAAAGTGGATTAAACAGGATGATGCTTGCATACTAATAGGGACAGATAACACTCCTATTTTGTATATGTATGGCATAAAAAAAGATATACTTTCTACTTCAATGGGAAAAGAACCTTCACCTGATAATATAGTAACCCTGAGTTCACGAACAAAATAAAAGCATGAAAAGAAATCCATTATTATGGATCATTTGACAAATGCATAACTTGATACAATAGTGTTAACAATGTTAACGCTATTGTTTAACATTCGAGTTTTATTTCATAAGAGTGTACACTTTAGTATATCAAGAATGTACATTATAGTATAGTAAAAGTGTACAATTAACATTTACAGAATTGTACACTCTTGACAACCTATAAACAAGAGTTTCTGATTCATTATAAATCAGGCTATTACATAGATACAAACATTCATCGTCTTCCCTCATTTATCTCCTTAAAGGATTCTTATAATTACTTTTTTGACAACTATGTATTTAGCGAATGAATCATAGTTATCTTATCGACATAAATAACTCATTCAGCGGCGAAACTTCCCCTTACGTCTATCATTTTTGCAACAGTTATTATAGGTACGTACCTTCGCATACATCAATAAAGAATAATAAACTGTAAGAAGTATGATAAATGTAAGAAGATTGACAGTAATAACACTCTGCGTAACCAGTAGTAGCATAGGTGGTAATGTCCTCAGGGCACAAGATAATCCGGCTATGAACACTTACGCTACTCCAGCCACAGAACAAACGGTGGAGAACAATTCTCAACAACTCCCTGCCGAATGGACTTTACAAGACTGTATCGACTATGCTTTAGAGCAAAACATCACCCTACGCAAAAGCCGTATTAATGCAGAAAGTACAGCCGTTGATGTAAAAACAGCTAAAGCAGCTCTTTTTCCAAGTCTCTCATTTTCTACCAGCCAGAATATGGTGAACCGTCCATATCAGGAATCAAGCAGTACGGTAAGCGGAACCGAAATTCTACGCAGTAACAGTAAAACCAGTTATAATGGTAACTACGGACTAAATGCACAGTGGACTGTATACAATGGCAGTAAACGTCTGAAAACAATTGAACAGGAGAAGCTGAACAATCGTGTAGCAGAACTGGATGTAGCTACCTCAGAAAAGAATATCGAGGAAAGCATCACACAGACCTATGTACAGATTCTCTATGCTGCCGAATCGGTGAAAGTTAATGAAAGCACCCTTGCTGTCAGTGAAGCACAATGCGACCGTGGAAAAGAGTTGCTTGCTGCCGGTAGCCTGTCTAAAGCCGATCTGGCACAATTGGAAGCACAAGTAAGTACTGATCGTTATCAACTTGTTACTGCACAAACTACTTTGCAAAACTACAAGTTGCAACTGAAACAATTACTTGAGCTGGACGGTGAAGAAGAAATGAACCTCTATCTGCCTGCGCTGGATAATAGTAAAGTACTCTCTCCCCTACCTACCAAAACGGATGTTTATCATGCAGCTCTTGCCGTACGTCCGGAAATTGAATCGGGAAAACTGAACATACAGGCATCCGAATTAAATATCGATATCGCCCGTGCCGGATACATGCCCAGTGTCAGCCTTAGTGCCGGGATTGGTACAAACAATACCAGTGGTTCCGACTTTACCTTTGCCCAACAAGTAAAGAATGGCTGGAACAACTCTTTAGGATTATCTATTAGTGTACCTATCTTTAATAATCGCCAAACGAAAAGTGCTGTACAAAAAGCTAAATTACAACGTGAGACCAGTATGTTAAACCTGCTGGACGAACAAAAAACACTGTATAAAACCATTGAAGGGTTGTGGCTTGATGCCAATAGTGCTCAGCAACGTTATGTAGCTGCACAAGAAAAACTCCGTAGTACTCAGACCAGCTTTGATCTGGTAAGTGCACAGTTCAACTTAGGTATGAAAAATACTGTAGAACTGCTAACGGAAAAGAATAACCTTCTCAGTGCCCAACAAGAAACCTTGCAGGCTAAATACATGGCCATATTAAATGCTCAGTTATTAAAGTTCTACCAGGGAGGGGATATCGAACTATAACCAAATACTGCGCGTAACCGACCTAATGGTATGCGTAAATTAAAAACTAAACAGCAAATTATAAAATAGTAAATATAACCATGAACAAGAAAAAAATCATCCTCATCGGTGTTGCCATTATAGTGGTGACAGGTGTAGCGATATGGGCTTTTAGTGGTGGGGCAACCAAGCACAAAATCTCATATGTCACAGCTACCGTAAGCAAAAATGACATTTCTAACTCCGTAACGGCTACAGGAACGATCGCACCTGTAACGGAAGTAGAAGTCGGTACACAGGTATCCGGTATTGTAGATAAGATTTACGTCGATTACAATTCCGTTGTTACCAAAGGAGAACTTATTGCAGAAATGGATAAAGTGACACTCCAAAGTGAACTTGCTTCAGCACGTGCAACCTATGACGGAAATAAAGCTGAATATGAATATCAGAAGAAGAATTACGAACGTAGTAAAGGATTGCATGAAAAAGCTCTTATCAGCGATACGGATTACGAACAAGCCGTATACAACTACGATAAGGCTAAAAGTATGTTCGACAGTAGTAAAGCCGCTTTGGCTAAAGCCGAACGTAACCTTTCATATGCTACCATCACTTCGCCTATTGATGGTGTAGTTATCAGTCGTGATGTAGAAGAAGGACAGACAGTTGCTTCCGGATTTGAAACACCGACCCTGTTTACTATTGCCGCAGACCTGACACAGATGCAAGTTGTGGCCGATGTGGATGAAGCTGATATAGGTGGCGTAGAAGAAGGACAACGCGTAAGTTTCACTGTAGATGCATATCCCAATGATATGTTCGAAGGTAAGGTCACTCAGATACGCTTGGGAAGTACAAGTAGTAGTACAAGTACGAGTAGTAGTGCAACAACAAGTGTAGTGACATATGAAGTAGTTATCTCTGCACAAAACCCGGACTTAAAACTCAAGCCTCGCCTGACAGCCAATGTCACAATCTATATCCTGGACAAAAAGGATGTTCTAAGCGTACCTTCCAGAGCATTACGCTTCACTCCTGAAGTTCCCCTCATCGGCAAAGAAGACATTGTAAAAGATTGCGCGGGAGAACATAAACTTTGGACAAAAGAAGGTAATACATTCACTGCACATCCTGTACAAATAGGTATTAGTAATGGAATCAAAACTGAAATTACAGGTGGAATCAACGAAGGTACCCAAGTGATAAGCGAAGCCAATCTCGGTACACCTACAAGTAATATGGCTGAGATGGGAACAGGTGGAAATACAGAAAAAAGTCCCTTCATGCCTGGCAGACCAGGAGGAAATAAGAAAAAATAAATTAATGTCCTCAATAATATGAGCAAGAAAGTAATTGAACTACATAACATCAAACGGGACTTTTTAGTGGGAGAAGAGATCGTACACGCCTTGCGTGGGGTCTCTTTCACCATCAACGAAGGAGAGTTTGTAACCATCATGGGTACCTCAGGTTCAGGCAAGTCAACCTTGTTAAATACATTGGGATGTCTGGATACTCCAACAAGCGGAGAATATCTACTTGACGGAATATCTGTAAGAAGCATGAGTAAATCTCAACGGGCCGTACTACGAAACCGGAAAATCGGTTTTGTATTCCAAAGTTATAACCTGCTGCCTAAAACAACTGCCATCGAAAATGTGGAACTTCCTCTGATGTATAATGCCAGCGTCAGTGCTTCCGAACGTCGTAGAAGGGCTATTGAAGCATTGCAGGATGTAGGACTGGGCGATCGACTGGAACATAAATCCAATCAAATGTCCGGAGGGCAGATGCAGCGTGTAGCTATTGCCCGCGCATTGGTTAATAATCCGGCTGTAATACTGGCGGATGAAGCAACGGGTAATCTTGACACACGTACCTCATTCGAGATACTTGTACTGTTCCAGAAACTTCATGCCGAAGGTCGTACTATTATCTTCGTCACCCATAATCCGGAATTGGCACAATACAGTAGTCGCAACATTCGGTTGCGGGACGGACACGTAATAGAAGACACAATCAATAATCAGATCCTCTCTGCAATTGAAGGATTGGCGGCATTGCCAAAAAATGATGAAGACTGAAAGGATTTACGATTGGACGATTTACAATTTACGATTGAAGCCACTTTTTAAATTATAGATAAGAGTAATCTCAATTGTAAATTATCTAATCGTAAATCAAAATGCTTTCAATTGTAAATTGTCTAATCGTAAATCAAAGTGACTTCAATCGTAAATCGTAAATTGTCTAAATGTAAATCAAAATAATGAACGGAACCAATTTATTCAAAATAGCCCTTAGGGCATTAGCCAACAACAAGTTGCGGGCTTTCTTGACAATGCTGGGTATCATCATTGGCGTAGCATCCGTTATCACCATGCTGGCTATTGGTCAAGGCTCCAAAAGAAGTATCCAGACGCAAATAGCCGAAATGGGATCGAACATGATCATGATACATCCCGGAGGTGACATGCGTGGTGGTGTACGTCGCGATGCATCCGAGATGCAGACGTTAAAGTTGGAAAACTATGAAAAGCTGCGTGAAGAAACAAACTATCTTTCAGGAATCAGTCCTAATGTATCTTCTTCCGGACAGCTTGTCAATGGTAATAATAACTATCCGTCCTCCGTTAGTGGCGTGGGACTGGATTATCTCAAAATCCGCCAATTGGATGTAGAAAACGGAGAGATGTTCACCGAAGCAGATATACAGAGCTCTGCCAAAGTCTGCATCATCGGAAAAACAATAGTCGATAACCTTTTCCCTGACGGATCCGATCCTGTTGGAAAAGTTATTCGCTTCAATAAAATACCTTTCCGTGTAGTAGGTGTACTCAAAGCCAAGGGATATAACTCTATGGGCATGGACCAGGACGATATTGTACTGGCACCCTATACTACAGTAATGAAACGTTTGCTGGCCGTCACTTACCTGCAAGGAATTTACGCCTCTGCACTCTCCGAAGATATGACAGATTATGCGATCGAAGAAATCACAAGTATCCTGCGTCGCGAACATAAGCTGAAAGACAGTGACGATGATGATTTTACTATACGTAGCCAACAGGAACTTAGTACAATGCTGAATTCTACGACCGACCTAATGACTACCCTACTCGCTTGTATCGCCGGTATTTCACTGGTAGTGGGTGGTATTGGTATTATGAATATTATGTATGTATCCGTCACAGAACGTACCCGCGAAATCGGACTCCGTATGTCGGTAGGTGCACGAGGGATAGATATCCTCAGCCAGTTTCTGATAGAAGCTATCCTGATAAGTATCACCGGAGGTATTATAGGCGTAATTATAGGTTGTGGCGCCAGCTGGATCGTTAAGAGCGTAGCCCATTGGCCTATCTTTATACAACCGTGGAGCGTATTCTTATCATTTGCCGTATGTACTGTCACAGGAGTATTCTTTGGCTGGTATCCGGCTAAAAAAGCAGCAGACCTTGATCCGATTGAGGCCATACGATACGAATAAACAACAATAGTAAAAAATGAGTAGTGATAAGTGATGAGTACTATGATCCGCATGGAACTAATCACTTATCACTACTCGTTAATCACTAATTTTACTATCTTTGCAAATATGAAACAACCTACAAACAGCCGCGTTCGCTTTGCCGTAGTACTAACCCATATCATTGGTTGGGGCATCATTTTTGGCTTCCCGTTCTTTTTCATCAACCGGGGAGGAGAACCTATTGACTGGATAGGGTACATACGCCGTAGCGGAGTACCTCTTAGTTTTTGTATCGTATTCTATTTAAACTATTTCATTTTTATTCCCCGTTATTTGTTTAATGAACGCGTTCAAAAGTTTCTATTGCTGAATCTCACATTAATTGTTCTCATGAGCGGTGGGCTTCATTTATGGCAAACCATCATGTTTGTTAATGATATTCCCAAAACTCCTCATAAAAACATGCCTCCCGGCTGGATCTTTTTTGTTCGCGATATGTTCTCGATGGTACTTACCATAAGCCTTGCTGCCGCAATCAAAATGAGTATCCGGTGGGGACAAATTGAAGCAGCACGACGAGAAGCAGAAAGGAGCCGTACGGAAGCTGAATTAAAGAACTTACGGAATCAGTTGAATCCTCATTTCTTACTTAACACACTGAATAACATCTATGCCCTTATCGCCTTTGATACAGACAAGGCGCAACAAGCCGTACAAGAGTTAAGCCGGCTTCTTCGCCACGTATTGTATGATAACCAGCAAACATTTGTCTCTTTAGGGAAAGAAATGGATTTCATTCGCAATTACATAGAGCTAATGCGTATCCGCCTCTCCTCCAATGTAGTAGTAGAAACAAATATCGATATATCTCCGGACAACCGAACAGAAATTGCTCCACTCATTTTCATATCACTTATCGAGAATGCCTTTAAGCATGGTATCTCTCCTACAGAACCCAGCTTTATCCGTATTGCTTTTTCTGAATCCAACGGAGAAGTCAGATGTGAAATAACAAACAGTTACCATCCCAAAGCCGAAACAGATAAAAGTGGTTCGGGCATCGGACTGGAACAAGTAAGCAAACGTCTGGAATTAATCTATCCCGGACGTTATCAGTGGCAACACGAAGTGAGTAAAGATAAAAAAGAATATTCATCAAGATTAGTGATTAGGGAGGAGTGATTAGTGATAAGTGATTAATGATTAGTGCCATGCGGTTCACAGCGTAGTCCATTAATCACTAATCGCTAATCACTAATCACTTATCACTAATCACTTATCACTAATCACTTATCACTAATTATTAAAGTCATGACCCTAAATTGTGCCATCGTAGACGATGAACCTCTGGCTCTTGATCTGCTGGAAAGTTATGTCAACAAAACTCCGTTTTTGTCTTTAACCGGTAAATATTCGAGTGCTGTACAAGCAATGAACGAGCTTCCGGAAAAGAAAGTTGATCTGCTTTTTTTAGATATTCAAATGCCGGAACTTAACGGGCTTGAATTCTCCAGAATGGTAGACAAAAATACCCGCATTATATTCACCACTGCTTTCAATCAATATGCCATCGACGGGTATCGTGTGAATGCTCTCGATTATTTGCTAAAACCTATTTCTTACGTCGACTTCCTGCAAGCAGCCAATAAGGCGTTACAGTGGTTTGAGCTCGTACAGAAACCGGATGAGATCGAAAGTATCTTCGTAAAAAGCGATTACAAACTGGTACAAATAGAACTTAAAAAGATTCTTTATATCGAAGGATTGAAAGATTACATTAAAATATATACCGAAGATCAGCCCAAACCCATCCTTTCGCTGATGAGCATGAAATCTATGGAGGAATTGCTCCCTCCCACTCGCTTCATGCGAGTACATCGTTCATTCATTGTGCAAAAGGATAAAATACGGATCATAGATCGTGGTCGGATTGTCTTTGATAAGACATATATCCCCATCAGTGATAGCTACAAACAGGTTTTTCAAACTTTCCTTGATGAAAGAAGCTAAGAAATAACCTGTTTATCGGTAAAATGCTCCCATTTGTCTATTCTTATTTGCAAAATAGCTGACAAATATATATCTTTGTCCCGAACAGAAAGGAGTTGTGAAACTCTGAGAATAGAATAGTTTAGTTAAGTCTAGTTTAGTTTTTGTGTTAAGAGGCTTCCTCGTCGGCGGACGAACAAGGAAGTCTCTTTTTTTATTTACTTATCTTCAATTAATTACAAATACCAATCGAGTATTTTCTTTCTTAATTAGTGTTTATCATTGAGCCTCCTCAAACGTCACTTTGGACGCTATTCTATTGCTGTTTTATTACTGCAATACTAAAACAAAAGAAGAATAAATTAAGGCAGCTTATCAGGCTGCCTTAATTACTAATTCGCTACTACCATTCGTTTGGTATCAATCAAACAATCATCAACTATAAGAGAATACATATAAACTCCATTAATTAGTTCTGTAGTGTTTACATCAATACTATTTTGGCCAATAGAAGTTATTGGTATTTTCAGGACTAAAACTCCCATCATATTGTAGAATTGTAAATAAGCACTTTTTCGTATCTCAGGTATCACAAAAGATATAGAAGTCATGAATGAAGCCGGATTAGGAATGTTCTGACACAATTCCGGATTATCTTTTACCTCATCATTAATACCTGTTACAGAACTTCTTGTAAACAAGGATGGAGCAGAAGGAAGTTCATTATATATTCTAACTACGCTTCCCTGTTCTGCTATGAAGCCTGGTAAGATTCTAACAGAACGATATCCATTAAAATTAACAGTTACATTATTCTTAACTTGAACATTTATAATAGTCAAATATGTCCCACTCTCATTATCGTTATATTCATACTCTTTATTGGCAATTGCCACATTACAAGGTTGCACACCAATACTCCAAGAAACATCCCCCACCCAAACGTCATGTTTCAATATTAATTTAGCTTCCTCATTTATACCAATACAATCCCAAACTACTGAAATAGGAGAATTATAAAGTCCCATATAGTCTCTATTTATCGTAGATAACGTATAATTCCCATCTTGATCTCTTATCTTACCATTGATAACTTCCCAAGTATAAACATCTTCCGAAGCCTTTGATACCCCGCCAGTAATTAATCCTGCTGTATATTCGTATGGAATACCCGGTATAGGATTATAATCCCCCAATAAGTGCCACTGCGCATTTAGCTTTACAGAAAAGCATATTAGAATTAATATAATCTTGAATTTCATGATAATCTATTTATTATTTAATGCCTTTAATTGTTCTATCTCTTCCTGTTGTTTTATTACATACAGAGTCAATTCCTCAATTTTTTGAAGTAATAAAGCATTCACTTCACCCAAACTAACCCCATTGGCTTTAACATCTGATTCACTAGGAATACCTGGTAAAGTACCTTTTTCTTCAATATGCTTCTTTACCTCTCCTAATGTTGGAAGTTTATAATCCTTCTTAAAAACGAAGTCGGCCCAATCAGAGTCTACTTTTATTTCTTTTGCACGGATAATGCCATTAACGGCTAATTTATATCCTTGTGTATCTAATGTACCAATTCCGACATTTCCATTAACAGATAAATCATTTATATCCGTAGCTATAGTATTGGGTACATATCCAATATTAAGTCCACCACGAGGTCCGACAATCATGGCAGAATAATCATTAGCATGTTCACGGCTCGTTTGAATCACAAAACGTTGTCTACAACAGTGATCTTCAAGATTTCCACTTTCATATGATTGATCAGGATATTCCCATATTTCATAACCATTAGATGCTACTCCCCATCCTCCTGCGTATGATGCAGTAACCATTTTCCAGATATGTGGACTACCACCAATACCTTTATTAGATAAACTATAATACGTACTCGACTGATCATTCTGGCTAACTGGGTTTCCAATGATTTCAAGATTTCCATTAAATTGGGTAGTTACATCCTGTGCATATCCTGCCATGAATGAAAACAAGACTAAACAAAAAAACGAATAAACCTTTTTCATAATAATATTTTTAAGCGTTAATATTAATTTGATCTAATGCTTTTTATTTCGGCTTCCATACTCTCCATTCGTTTTTCTTGTTGAATGATGTAAAGTGTTAGTTCCTCTATTTTTTGAAGTAGCAAAGCATTTGTCTCTGCCAGATTTACTCCGTTGGCTTTAACCTCTGCCTCACTTGGTATACCGGGCAAAGTTCCATTTTCATTGATATGGGTCTCCACTTCTTTCAGAGTAGGAAGCTTATAATCTTTCTTAAATACGAAGTCAGCCCAATCGGACTCTACCTTGATTTCTTTTGCACGGATTATTCCATTAACAGCTAATTTGTAACCTTCTGTGTTAACAGTACCGATTCCAATACTCCCACTCGTCAGCAAATTATGCGAACTAATAGTACCATTCACATCAAACTCACTGGATGGATTAACTGTACCAACACCTATTTTTCCATATTGATCAATATGCATTCTCACCCGCGGCATTCCTGTAGCATCCCTAGGCTGGCTGGTCATTAACTGTAGAAAAGTACCCCATTCATCACCTCTAAAAGCTCTTATACCACTTTGACCCGCATTCTTAAAATTAAAAATTATATCTCGTTTACTTGCTTCACCTGTAGGAGAATTAGGACCTTGAATTATGAATGTGGAATTTGTATTATCCAACTCATTTCCAAATTCAAATGAGTCAGTTACTTTTAATTTCTCCAAATTAACATTCCCGAACAGATCACTCATCAATATTTTATGCCATCCATTCCAAGAAGAAGAGAAAAAATCACCATTTCTATAAAAAACACCATTATTATTAAAACTTAATTGACTTATATATCCAGCCGTTCCGTTAAATCCAGGAGAAATCGTAAGATTCGTAGTAAATCCATATGCAGTACTTATTCCTGAAGTCGTTAAGAACTTCAAGTCTGCTCTAATTGCTTTTTCCCCATAACTATTGGGTGATTCACTTACATCCCTTGTATCATTAACTTCTAAGGATGTTGCAGTTTGCGCACTGGCATTCATTGCCAATAAAGAAAGAATAAACACAACTAATTGATAAAGAATCTTCTTCATAATAATAAAATTAAAACGTTAACACTAATAAGGATTATCTCAATCAATAAAATATTTATAGTGGATTGTATATTATCAAAAAGAATGATTTCGAAGTAAAGGAGAAATGACTTTAGACAAAAATAAAGAAAAAGATCAAAATATCCTAAAAAGTTACCCGGACAATTACAATGTTTATACATCACAATAAAAACCAGTATATCAATATCATATACGTTTCACAAAAAAAAGAACCCGGACAATTCAATATTTATTTTTATGTTACAAAATGAGATTGTAGAAAAAAACAGGCAGATAGTGTTAGCTTATTAGAGCATTCATGAAAAATAAACCTTGATTCTGAAGCGTAGTTTACAAGCAGGCAAGGCGTAGTCTACATCCAGGCAAGGTACAGCCTCCACACAACCTTTATAAGAGGTTGATAATGGGGTATTATTACAGCCTAAAGCATACAAATCCTAAATCCCTTCATCATATTTTTCATTATTCAATTATTTATATTACCTTTGCACACATAAAAGCCACAAAAAACTCGTGTTGGCTTATAAGGTTGTCTCTTTCTATTTTTTTGGACACCTCTATTTACTTATCAAACAACAATAATATATCACTATTTGAAATTCTGATTAATATATTAGTCAGGCTTGTGAAAGTCTGTATATATACTTTTTTAAATTATAGCATAAGATTTGATAAATCTCTATGTAAGAGATTTCTTGTCCGCCCGGCCTGTGAAGGTAGGGCGGATTTTTGTTTATATAATTATCATACTTAATAATTTGTTAAACAGAACTAAGAATTAAGCTAAATACAGAACCTTTTTAACCAAATATCTGTTTTGATTTAAAACTTAAACTTTTTATACGGCAGGCCATCTGTGAAGACAGCAAGCCGTAATATTTTATTTCTTTCCATCTATTATCTAAAAAGCGACTTAGTAAAAAAATAATATATCACAAATAGTACAATTTTATTATTATAGCATTATCTTTGCATCCGTTAAAAACAGATGAGATGAACGAAGAAGAAATAATGCTAAATGGCCTCCTGATTGACAAATGCAAAGAAGAAGGAATTATGATAGCTTTGGTTGCTATCAACAGAGAGACAAAAGAAATTGAATTACCGCAGAGCTTTAAGGATATGGTCAACGACCCTAACTATTACATTTGCTACTGTCATAGAAGTGAAAAAGAAGAATATATTATTGAAAAAATAAAAGAAATACCCGATTAAAAGCCAGATAAGAATGAATTATACAAAACCATTCTTATCACAGGTTTCAATACGAAAAGAAAGCCGTTTCTTATCGTATTGAAACAACTTTCTTATATAGATATTTCAGAAGATACTACAATCAACCTGCTAACCGATCAATCCGGTATTTCCTCTCCATTTATATTTGCAGCAGCATAATCATCAAGAAAGAGCTCTACATTCTTAGCATGATGGGCAATATAGGCAGCAGGTCCCGTGTCACCAGAAGTATAAATCTCCTCCACCACTTCAGCTTTATTTCTGCCTGTGATCAAAAAAATTACCCGACGGGCATTAATAATAGGACAACCTGTCATCGCAATACGTTTCTGACCATTATTCGGGTTATAACTTACTTCATAAATCCTGTCAGAAGACAATAATTTCTCTTGTCCGGGGAAGATAGACGAGGTATGTCCGTCTCCGCCTGCTCCTAACAATATTACATCAAATACAGGCCAACCATCTTGCATAGGAACCTGACTTTCTACTACCTTGGAATACCGGACCGCTTCCTTATCGGGTCTATCCTCTCCTCTGATACGAAACACGTTTTCATAATCAATAGGAACCACGCCCACCAACAATGAGCGTACCATTCCATAATTGCTATCGGAGTTCTCGGGTGGGACACAACGTTCGTCTACAAAAAAAACTTTCATCCGCGTCCACGGAGTAATATCACTATATTCGTTTGCCCACAAGTCAAACATCAGCGCAGGAGTACTTCCACCACTTAAAGCAATATTGAAAGTCTTGCCGGGTTCATCTATCATAATTTTTATCAGATGAAGAATCAGTGCGCGTGCCGTCTCAATGGACGAAGGATAAATAAAAGGTTTCATAGTTCACAATATTGGTCTGTGTTCGTCAAATTCTTACAAGGATTAGTCCATTCAGCACCATGTTCGTGCATCATAGCCTCACTTTCGAGAGGGCCCCATGTACCGGCCGGATAACCATAAAGCGGTGCATCGGGATGTTCTTTCCAATAGTGGAGGATTGGATCAAAGAACCGCCAGGACGCCTCCACTGCGTCACTTCGTGTAAAGAGGGTAGGATCACCCTGGATACAGTCATCAATCAAACGGGCATAAGCATCGCCACTTGGCACGCCACCGAGTTGGTTATAACTGAAATCCATTGTTACTTGTTTCACTTCAAATCCCGCACCAGGTACTTTCATTCCTATTTTCAGGACAATACCTTCATTGGGTTGCAAGCGAAGGATTAGTTTATTGGCACGAGGACAATTACCTCCCGCACAATGAAACATCTGATGTGGGGTTTCACGGAAGTGTACCACTATTTCCGTAACTTTGGTAGGCATCTGCTTTCCGGTACGTATATAGAATGGAACACCACTCCAACGCCAGTTACTGATTCCTAATTTCATAGCAATATACGTCTCTGTCCGTGAGTCGGGATTTACATTTTTCTCTTCGCGATATCCTTTCTTATTACCAGAAGCTGTGTATTGACCACGAACAATATGTTCTTCAAAATCCTCCTCGGTCAATGGAGTTAGAGACTCATACACTTTCACCACTTCATTGCGGAACGTATCAGCATTAAATACAGCAGGAGGTTCCATAGCCGTCAATGCCACAAGCTGTATAAGATGATTCTGCACCATATCACGTAAAGCACCGGCAGTGTCATAAAAACCACCACGCTGCTCAATACCCAGATTTTCAACAGCTGTTACCTCTATATAATCGATATAATTACGATTCCACAGAGGTTCGAATATCCCGTTAGCAAAACGGAAAGCAAGCAAATTTTGAGCGGTTTCCTTACCCAGAAAATGATCTATACGGTAAATCTGATGTTCATCAAACACAGAAGCATAGATACGATTCAGCTCTTCGGCAGACTGAAGATCATATCCAAATGGTTTCTCCACGATAATACGTGCCCGTCCACGATTAAGATGCGCTTTTTTGAGGTGCAACGGAATCACTCCATACAAAGAAGGAGGTGTAGCCAGATAAAACAACAGATTATCCGGTTCCTTCTCTCCGGTAAGCTCCTCAATACGCTGACGAAGGCGGACATAGCCAGCCTCTATAGCAGGATCAATAGCCAGATAGTAAAGATGTTGTGTAAAGTTATCCATCAACTCTTTATCCTGTTCTTCGGGTTTCACAAATTGTTCAAGTTCAGTATAGATGTAAGCACGATAGTCAGTATCCGAATACACAGTACGTCCCACACCCATCACAGAAAACTCTCCTTTGAGACGCTTATCTCTGTACAAAGAGTACAAGGCAGGCATCAGCTTACGCTTAGTAAGATCGCCCGAAGCGCCAAAGATTATCATTACAAATTTATCCATTATTTTAGTAATTAGTAGTTAGTGATTAGTGGTAAGTGGTAAGTGATTAGTGGCTGCGCTATTATGCCGGATGGCACTAATCACTTATCACTAATCACTTATCACTAATTATTGTATGTTCCTGATTTCGTATCACCACCATGTCCTGTCCAGTTCTCATGGAAGAACTGTCCGCGGAGTTCATCTTTTCGTTCAAAAGTATGTGCACCAAAGTAATCGCGTTGCGCTTGTATCATGTTAGCAGGCAAATTGGCAGATACCAATGAGTAGAAATAATTCAATGCCGAAGAAAAAGCGGGAACAGGAAGTTCTTCACGCATAGCCTGCACCACCAGCGTTTTCCATCCGGATAACAATCCCTTTATTTCATCCCGGAAATAAGGCGCCAGCAAGAGGTTTTTGGGCTTATCCTTTACCTCAAAAGCAGCAGCAATGTCATTCAGGAAGATACTACGAATGATACAACCTCCACGCCACATACGTGCGATAGAAGACAAATCAAGCTTCCAGCCAAAAGTATCAGAAGCGCGCTGAAGAACAGCGAATCCCTGAGCATAAGAAACCAGCTTGGATGCATATAATGCAGCATAAATCTCTTTCACCAATTCCGGTTTATTATAAACAGCTTGTGTACGTTTACATTGAAATTGCCGTGAAGCTGTCTCGCGCAACTCTTTCTGAGCCGACAAACTTCGTTCAAATACCGCAGTGGCAATCAACCCCAAAGGCATACCCAGTTCCATGGCATTAATAACGGACCATTTTCCTGTGCCCTTCTGTCCGGCAGCATCCAGTATCTTATCCAACAGATACCCTCCCGACTTATCTGTATGCCGCAGGATATTTGCTGTAATTTCAATTAAATAGCTACGAAGTTTCCCTTCATTCCAATGAGAAAAGACATTCGCCATCTCTTCATTCTCCAGGTCAAGCAGATTCTTCATCACCCAGTACGCCTCAGCAATAAGTTGCATATCGCCATACTCTATGCCATTGTGTATCATCTTCACAAAATGTCCGGAACCTGCCGGCCCAATCCAATCACAACAAGGCGTACCATCCGATGCCTTTGCCGCAATACTTTGCAGAATAGGTTTCACCGCCGGCCAGGCTGCTACCGAACCACCAGGCATAATGGAAGCACCATTCAAAGCCCCTTCTTCACCACCAGACACACCGGCACCGACGAAAAGAAACCCCTTCGACTCAGCCAATGCCACACGACGATTGGTATTTTCATAATTGGAGTTACCACCATCAATCAAGATATCACCCGGAGAAAGTAAAGGGAAAAGTTGTTCCATTAATTCATCTACAGCACTACCGGCACGAACCATCATCATTATCTTTCGAGGCAAGGATATTGAATCTACAAATGTAGCAATATCAGTAAAACCTTCGATGTTTAGACCTTTAGCCCGCCCATTGAGAAATCGTTCTACCACTCCTTCTTCTACTCCGGGCACTGTACGGTTGTATACCGATACATTCCATCCTTTACTTGCCATATTCAAGGCTAAATTTTCGCCCATTACAGCCAAACCAATCAGCCCAACATCTGTTTTATTCTGTATTGACATAATTGTAAGATTTATCTAATTAGTTGTTTATTCTTTATTAATTTACTTATTTACTATAACATATACAATAAAATTTTGTTCGGCTATTTACAAAAAAAAATGCTACTTTTGTAGCAATTAAATAAAGTTTCGACCATGAAGAAAATCCATATCGGCCTGTTACCCCGCATTATTATTGCCATTTTGTTAGGAATTGCAGTTGGACACTTCTTTCCGGCCTCGTTAGTTCGCATATTTGTAACATTCAATGGTATCTTTAGTGAATTTCTAAATTTTTCTATTCCGCTCATCATTCTCGGACTGGTCACAATTGCCATTGCCGATATCGGAAAAGGAGCCGGCAAAATGCTGATTGTAACTGCACTGATAGCCTACGGAGCGACATTGTTTTCGGGTTTCCTCTCCTACTTTACCGGTGCTACTTTATTCCCATCCTTGATAGAGCCCGGAAGACCACTCGAAGAAGTGAGTGAAGCACAAGGCATACTTCCTTTCTTCTCCGTTGCCATCCCACCGCTAATGAATGTAATGACATCTTTGGTTCTCGCTTTCACATTAGGATTAGGATTGGCCGCACTACGCAGTGATGCCTTAAAAAATGTGGCAAGAGATTTCCAGGAGATTATTGTCCGCATGATCAGTGCTGTCATTCTGCCTTTGCTACCGCTCTACATCTTTGGTATATTTCTCAACATGACACACTCCGGACAAGTATTCTCCATCCTAATGGTATTCATCAAAATCATTGGAGTTATTTTCGCTTTGCACATTTTCTTATTGATTTTTCAATACTCTATTGCCGCACTGTTTGTTCAACGCAATCCTTTCAAATTATTAGGACGGATGCTACCAGCCTACTTTACCGCATTAGGAACTCAATCATCTGCTGCTACCATCCCTGTCACCTTGGAGCAGACAAAAAAGAATGGAGTATCAGCTGATATTGCCGGTTTTGTTGTTCCACTCTGCGCCACGATCCATCTTTCGGGCAGTACACTAAAGATTGTAGCCTGTGCTTTGGCTTTAATGATGATGCAAGGTATGCCATTCGATTTCTCTCTTTTCGCAGGATTCATTTTTATGTTAGGCATCACCATGATAGCCGCACCTGGTGTTCCCGGAGGAGCTATTATGGCATCTTTAGGTATTTTACAATCCATGTTGGGTTTTGACGAATCAGCACAAGCATTAATGATAGCGTTGTACATTGCAATGGACAGTTTCGGCACAGCATGTAATGTTACGGGTGACGGAGCAATTGCACTAATTATAGACAAAATCATGGGAAAAAGCAAGCAGTGAACAAGTTAAACAAACAAGGAGAGCCCAGCAATACCTAAAATGAAAAGTATAGAAACAACCCTCCTTACCAATGATATCAAAACACTAAAAAAGGCGAACAATAGAATTCTTTGTTACTACGGGCCTTAGAACCATGTGCCAACTCATAAACCCGCCATGGAGCAGTTTTAAATTGAACAGAAACACAGATTGTTTTATCTAAAGAGTTTATCACTTTACAGTGAAGTTATTTGAAACAATGGTAGAAACAGACTATAAAACCCTGGAAATCAAACAATAAAAAAATACGTACTTTTGGGGTACAAAAGTACGTATTTAAGACACTGTTAATATGCATTTTAAGTCACCGTTAAAATACTAAGTTTGCAAACAAGAGATTAAAGAGCTGTGACAGATAATAATAAATGTTACAACATTTCTGCCAATTTCCACACCTGTATATGTCGTATACCTTCTTTGGACGGCAATGCTACATTATCAAGAGATACTATCCACTTTTCATAATTATCCTGTATTGCCTCCAACGAAGCATACAAAGACTGCATCGTCAACTCATTATCCAAAGCACACACACACTGAATGTAGATAATCCGGTCTCCTTTCCGTGCAAGAAAGTCAATCACTTTATTGCGATGTACACCTACATAAACAGCATATCCGGCACGTCGTAATTCAAGATAAACATGATTTTTAAACTTAGTGTCCTGTTCGCGGACAAAGAACGGATAAAGAAAACGCATGAAAGCCCAATCATTAATATAATAACGACAACTACCTAACACCACTTCCTTACTGCGAACCTGACAACGCTCTACACGATGAATAAGGAAAGTATTTTCGAGGTAACTGATATAATTGGCAATCGTATCATAGCTCGTCTTTCGCTGCTGCGAATTAAAATGAGCAACCAGATTAGTAACAGATACCAACTCGGACAGATGTGCTGCTAAATAGATAAGTACATCTTCAAAAAGCCGGGGATCTTTCACACGATACTGTTGCACAATATCACGAAACAGTGCAGTATCTTTAATAGAGGAGACATAATTCCATTTTACATCTTCCGTTGATAAAGTAGAAAGCCGGGGCAAGGAACACCCTTCCATATATGCAGCATAGCTCTTACCGGAAGCTTCTTCCCGCACACGTTCTCTATACTCTGCATAACTAAAAGGAAAGACCTCAAAACTCACATAATGCCGGTCCGGCATCCCTTCCGCATCGCAAGGAAGTATCTCTCTGCCGGACCCACTGATAAACAGCTCGCTACTGTTGACATAATCCTGCGAATGAGAATATACAAACTCTTCCCAACCTATGATGTTCTGTATCTCTTCAATAAATAGATAGATTTTTCCTACCGGATGAATTCGTTCCCGATAAGTAGATAAGAGTTCTTCAAGTCCTTCACGTCCGGATATGAAACCAGAATCGGTGAATGAACGATTTATATACAATATATTCCGTGCCGATACTCCCTCATCAAGTAAATGAAGCATAATCTGCCGGAGCAGATATGATTTCCCTGCCCCACGTTGGCCTATCAGTAACTTTATCAGTTTATTACCGATATAGCCAAAAATACGATTGGTATAACTCTTACGAATGAATCCGGCTTCCGGCAATCGTCCATTCCAATAATTAGAGAGACTTAATTCATTAAAATAATCATTCATATCCGAATATATTAATATCACAATTAAAAAATTCAATTAAAAATGATATTTATAAATCAAACAATATAATTTTCATTTATACTTGAATAATATTCGGCAAATATAAATATTTTCTGTTTAAACTAAAAAATTCCACCCTCATATATAGCTCTTATCCGAAAGAAAATACCGAATATTGCAACGATATTAGAAGCCAAAGTTAGAAGTCAGTAGTTAGAATCTATGCAACTTGATTATTTTTATGCCGAAGGGATTCTAACTACTAACTACCAAATTAATTATTTATAATATGAAGAAAGCTCTTATTTCTGGGATCACAGGGCAAGACGGTTCATTCCTTGCCGAATTTTTATTGCAAAAAGGTTATGAAGTACACGGTATACTCCGTCGTTCTTCTTCTTTCAACACCGGACGCATCGAACATCTTTATTTTGACGAATGGGTGCGCGACATGAAACAGAAACGTACTATCAACCTGCATTATGCCGACATGACTGATTCAAGTTCATTGATACGTGTCATCCAAATGGTACAACCCGACGAAATATACAACTTAGCTGCACAAAGCCATGTGAAGGTATCTTTTGATGTACCCGAATACACTGCGGAAGCAGATGCTATCGGCACACTACGTATGCTCGAAGCAGTACGCATCTTAGGACTGGAAAAGAAAACACGCATTTATCAGGCTTCTACCTCAGAGCTTTATGGCAAGGTACAGGAAGTACCTCAGAGTGAAACAACTCCGTTCTATCCGCGTAGCCCGTATGCAGTGGCCAAGCAATATGGCTTCTGGATTACAAAGAACTACCGCGAAAGTTACGGTATGTTTGCCGTAAACGGCATCCTCTTTAACCATGAGAGTGAACGTCGTGGAGAAACATTCGTAACCCGTAAAATAACACTGGCTGCAGCACGTATTGTACAAGGTGAACAAGACAAATTGTACTTGGGAAACCTGGATGCACGCCGTGACTGGGGATATGCGAAAGATTATGTAGAATGCATGTGGCTTATCCTGCAACATGACGTTCCGGAAGACTTTGTGATTGCTACCGGAGAAATGCACACCGTGCGTGAGTTCTGTACACTTGCCTTTGCCGAAACAGGAATCAACCTGCGTTGGGAAGGCGAAGGAATAGATGAAAAAGGCATCGACACCGTTACCGGAAAAGTATTGGTAGAAGTTGATCCGAAATATTTCCGTCCGGCTGAGGTGGAACAGCTACTGGGTAATCCTACGAAAGCTAAAACCGTATTAGGCTGGAATCCGTGTGCCACTCCATTCCCCGAATTAGTAAAGATCATGGTACGCCATGATATGAGAAAAGTACAGAAGATGATTGCAACCAAACAGGAGTAAGATCAATGGATAAAAATGCAAAGATATATGTAGCAGGACACCACGGACTTGTGGGTTCTGCTATCTGGAAAAACTTGCAAGAAAAAGGATATACCAATCTTGTAGGACGTACACACAAAGAGCTCGATTTGCTGGATGGTGTTGCCGTTCGTAACTTTTTTGATGAAGAACAACCGGAATATGTATTTTTAGCTGCCGCATTCGTGGGTGGCATCATGGCCAACAGTATTTATCGCGCTGACTTTATTTACAAGAATCTACAAATACAGCAGAATGTTATCGGCGAAAGTTTTCGTCACCATGTTAAGAAACTACTATTCTTAGGTAGTACCTGTATCTATCCGCGGGATGCTGAACAACCAATGAAAGAAGAGGTGTTGCTGACTTCCCCGTTGGAATATACCAATGAGCCCTATGCCATCGCCAAAATTGCAGGATTGAAAATGTGCGAAAGCTTCAATTTGCAATATGGAACGAATTATATCGCTGTAATGCCTACCAATCTATATGGCCCGAATGATAACTTCGATCTGGAACGTAGTCATGTATTACCGGCCATGATACGCAAAGTACATCTGGCACACTGCCTGAAAGAAGGAAACTGGGAAGGAGTACGCAAAGATATGAATGCCCGTCCGGTAGAAGGAATCGACGGTAATAGCCCAAAAGAAGATATTCTGAACATCCTTAAAAAATATGGTATCAGTGATACGGAAGTATTGCTTTGGGGCACCGGAACACCGTTACGCGAATTCTTATGGAGTGAAGAAATGGCCGATGCCAGCGTATTCGTGATGGAACATGTAGATTTCAAGGATACCTATAAAGAAGGTAGCAAAGATATTCGTAATTGCCACATCAACATTGGCACAGGCAAAGAAATATCTATCCGCCAGCTTGCCGAACTGATTGTAGAAACAGTTGGTTATAAAGGTAAACTAACTTTTGACAGTACCAAGCCGGACGGTACGATGCGCAAGTTAACAGATCCTTCCAAACTACACGGATTAGGATGGCATCATAAAATCGAGATAGAGGAAGGGGTACAAAAAATGTACGACTGGTACTTAAATAGTTGAAAGTTAAAAATTGAAAGTTGAAAGTTGAAAATTAGCTGCGCTAACATGCTGTATAGCAGCTTTCAACTTTCAACTTTCAATTTTCAACTCTATAAGCTCTCAACTTTCAATTATAATAGTTATATTTGCACAATTTAATACCAAATGTGCAAAAAACAATGGAACAAAGTTTTATAGCTTACATTGAAAATAGTATCAAGAACAATTGGGACCTGGATGCCCTGACAGATTATAAGGGAGCCACCCTACAGTATAAAGACGTAGCCCGCAAGATTGAAAAGCTGCATATCATCTTTGAAGAAAGCGGTATTCAAAAAGGAGACAAGATAGCCGTCTGCGGACGAAACAGCTCTCACTGGGGAGTCACTTTTCTTGCTACATTAACCTACGGTGCAGTAATCGTCCCGATTCTACACGAATTCAAAGCAGACAATGTACACAACATAGTCAATCACTCTGAAGCCAAACTCCTTTTCGTTGGCGATATGGTATGGGAAAACCTCAACGAATCGGCAATGCCACTACTCGAAGGTATCCTGATGATGACAGACTTCACCCTGCTGGTAACACGCAGTGAAAAACTGACATACGCTCGTGAACATCTGAACGAACTATTCGGCAAAAAATATCCGAAGAACTTCCGTAAAGAACATGTAGAATATCACAAAGACCAACCCGAAGAACTGGCGGTTATCAACTATACATCCGGAACAACAAGCTATTCAAAGGGAGTAATGCTCCCCTACCGTAGTCTGTGGTCGAATACCAAATTCGGTTTTGAAGTACTAACGTTAAAGCCGGGTGACAAGATTGTATCTATGCTGCCAATGGCGCATATGTACGGACTGGCATTTGAATTTCTGTATGAATTTTCCGTAGGTTGCCAAATCTACTTCCTTACCCGGATGCCAAGTCCCAAAATTATCTTCCAGGCATTTGCAGAGGTGAAACCCAACCTGGTAGTAGCTGTACCACTTATCATCGAAAAGATTATAAAGAAAAATATCTTGCCTAAACTGGAAACTCCCACCATGAAGCTATTACTGAAAGTACCTGTTATTAATGATAAGATTAAGGCAACAGTACGCGAACAAATGATACAGGCCTTTGGTGGCAACTTTGAAGCTGTGATTGTGGGTGGTGCCGCTTTCAATCAGGAAGTGGAGCAATTTCTCAAGATGATCGAGTTCCCTTACACAGTGGGATATGGAATGACAGAATGTGGTCCTATTATCTGTTATGAGGATTGGAAATACTTCAAACCGGGTTCATGCGGAAAAGCTGCGCCCCGTATGGATGTAAGAATTCTTTCATCGGATCCTGAAAATATACCGGGAGAAATTGTTTGCAAAGGTCCCAATGTAATGCTGGGATATTACAAAAATGAAGAAGCCACCGAACAAGTAATTGATAAGGATGGCTGGTTGCATACCGGTGATCTTGCTCTGGAAGATGCCGATGGAAACATCACGATCAAAGGTCGCAGTAAGAATATGCTATTAGGTCCAAACGGGCAAAATATCTATCCGGAGGAGATTGAAGACAAGTTGAACAATCTGCCTTACGTATCGGAAAGTATCATCGTACAGCAAAATGAGAAATTGGTAGGTCTGGTATATCCCGACTTCGACGAAGCTTTTGCACATGGCTTGAAAAATGAAGATATGGAACGCGTAATGGAAGAAAACCGCGTTGCACTGAATGCCATGTTACCAGCATATAGCCAGATTTCAAAAATGAAAATATATCCGGAAGAGTTCGAAAAAACTCCCAAGAAATCAATCAAAAGATTCCTGTATCAGGAAGCAAAAGGATAAAAAAAATTACAATTTGACTATTTACGATTTACTATTTACGATTGAAATTAGTTTGCATAGTGTAACTTCAATCGTAAATAGTAAATCGTCTAATAGTAAATCCCCTAATCTCCTAATCGTTCCTTAATTTAAGATTGTCAGCATTATGAGAAACAAACTATTACTATCGGCAACCATACTCCCGGCGTTAAGCATTAGCAGCGATGTTCATGCAGAACAGGATCAGAAACATCCTAATATTATTATGTTTCTGGTGGATGACATGGGATGGCAGGATACCTCTCTTCCCTTTTGGACACAGCGTACACATTATAATAATATTTATGAAACGCCCAATATGGAGCGTTTAGCTACACAAGGTATGATGTTTACGCAGGCCTACGCTTGCAGTATCAGCTCTCCAAGCCGTGTCAGTTTGTTTACAGGTATGAATGCAGCACGTCACCGGGTAACCAGTTGGACACTACGCAAAAATACAACACACGAGCAACCGGACTCCGTCATGATATATCCGGAATGGAATGTAAACGGTATTTGCCAGGAACCGGGAGTAGAAAGAACAACTCAAGTCACCACGCTGGCACAAGTTCTGAAAGACAACGGTTATCACACTATACACTGTGGGAAAGCTCATTTCGGAGCCAATAATACTCCGAGTGAAGATCCGCTGAAAATGGGATTTGAAGTGAATATAGCCGGACATGCTGCAGGTTCCCCTGCAAGTTATTACGGTAAAGAGAACTTTGGAAACAAACCCGATGGTAAAAGCCCGTTGGCTGCCGTACCAGGTCTGGAAAAATATCACGGTACAGATACATTTCTGAGCGAAGCACTCACACTGGAAGCAGAAAAAGCCTTGAATAATGCACAGAAGAGTGATAAGCCCTTCTTCCTGTATATGGCTCATTATGCAGTACACACGCCTATACAACCTGATCTGCGTTTCTATCAGAAGTATATCGATAAGGGATTGCCCCCGGTAGAAGCTGCCTATGCTACTCTTATAGAAGGGATGGATAAAAGCCTCGGTGACCTGATGGACTATCTGAAAGAAAACAATCTGGAAGACAATACTGTTATTCTCTTCATGTCAGACAATGGCGGACTGGCTGCGCATACACGCGCAGGGCAACTCCATGTGCAGAACTATCCACTTAACAGTGGTAAAGGCTCTGCTTATGAAGGAGGGGTTCGTGAACCGATGATTGTCAGCTGGCCTGGTAAAATTAAACCCGGAAGTAAATGTAATCACTACCTGATGATCGAAGACTTCTTTCCATCCATATTGGAAATAGCTGGTATATCGGACTATAAGACGATACAGCAACGGGATGGCATCAGTTTTGTACCTCTTCTTACTGAAAAAGGCAAAGTGCAGGATAGGGATATCTATTGGCATTATCCACACAGTTGGGGACCTTCGGGACCAGGAATCGGGGCAACGTGTGCCATTCGTTCGGGAGACTGGAAGCTGGTCTACTATTTTGACTCTGGTAAGCGGGAGTTATTCAATATAGCCAATGACATTAGTGAAAAACAGGATCTGGCAGGAAAAGAGCCACGCATCACGAAACAGTTGGCAGGAAAATTAAGTAACTACCTCCGTTCAGTTGATGCACAACGCCCCATTTTACGTAAAACTCAACAATTGGCACCTTGGCCGGATGAAGTAAAATAAGATGTATTCACCCTTAAAATTAGTAGATAAACAGATGAATAAAAGAATATTTTGTCTACCTCTTTCACTACTTTTTATAGTCACGGGCATAGTCTCCGCTCAAAACAAAAGTGCAGGCATTAATTTGTCTGTGTGGAAAGGAATCAGCACTCAACCAGCTGACAGTGCACAGACCACCTATTTTAATTTAGGGATCCTTTCTACCATGAACCGGTTGAATGGAGTAGGATTCAATGCATTTGGCAGCGTCATTGGCGGTAATATGAATGGCATACAATTCTCCGGACTTGCCAATATGGTAGGTGGAAGTATGCGCGGCGTACAATTATCGGGTATTAGTAACATCAACGGAAACAATATGGTGGGATTATCTGCCACTGGACTTGTCAACATTGCAGGCAATCAATCGAAAGGCGTCTTACTATCCGGAATGACGAGTATCAGTGGAGACAATACATCCGGTGTGATGGCAAGCGGTATTATGAATATATCGGGAGACGGAGCAAGTGGCGTACACCTGGCAGGACTTGCCAATATCACAGGCGCTACTTTCAACGGAGTAACAGCAGGAGGTTTACTGAATGTGATAGGTGAACATCTGAATGGTGTACAAATATCCGGGTTTGCCAACATAGTGGCATCGCGAATGAATGGGGCACAGATTGGACTGGGCAATTATGCAACAAAAGCCAAAGGGGTACAGATTGGATTAGTGAATTACTATAAAAACGAGATGAAAGGGTTCCAATTGGGGCTTGTCAATGCCAATCCGGACACAAAAGTACAAATGATGATCTTTGGAGGTAACGCAACGAAAATCAACATAGGTGCCAGATTCAAAAATAAACTTTTTTATACCATTATAGGTGCCGGTACGCATTATTTAGATTTCAGTGATAAATTCTCTGCAACATTATTCTATCGGGGTGGTATTTGGCTACCTCTCTGCAAAGACCTGACAATTAGTGGTGACTTGGGATATCAACACATTGAGACATTCAAAAACAAAGATTACGGTATTCCGGCACGCCTCTACGGACTACAGGCCCGTTTAAATTTAGAATATCAGATCACAAAGAAGTTCGGCATATTTGCCTCCGGTGGTTATGGTGGTAGCCGCTACTACAATAAAGACATCACATATGACAAAGGGGTGATTGCAGAAGCAGGAATCGTATTGTTTTAAGGGAGAATGGAGAGGGGAGAAGTACTATGCAGCGTGATAGCGCAGCCTACTTCTCCCCTCTCCATTCTCCCTTCTCCCTTCTATTATTGCTTTTCCTTAATCAACCCCGTCCTATACGCCACCAGTAGTTTTTTCAGATCCTGAATCTGTGTAACCAATTCTTTCCCTTTATCCGTATCTTTTACCATCATACGCTGAGAATTGAATTCAATGACAAAAGTGGTCGATTTGATATCCTGCCCTTCTTCTATGGCTTTTTGCGTAGACTGAAAAGGTTCGTGCTGCACCAGCTGTAAACCATGAGAGTGATATACCAATGTATATCCAGCAATACCGGTCTCCGGCTGATAGGCTTTTGAAAAGCCTCCATCAATCACAAGTAACTTTCCTCCGGCTTTCATTGGTTGTTCACCTTTAATGGTTTTCACCGGCACGTGTCCGTTAATGATATGTGTATGCACGCCTGTCACACCAAATTCTTCAAGTATCTGGTTACATATCTTCTCATTATCACGCAAAGTATAGTAATACCCTTTCTTTTCCTTATGCAGCTTTTTGTCAGCTATAAAATAACGTTCAAAAGTAGCCATCTTATCTTTATCGAACGAAGGAGCATCAGGGCCACACCACATATACCAGATGTAATCCATTGCAAAGAGCTTATCACCATCCTCATCTTCATCAAAATAGGCCGTACGGATCAACTGATCAATCTTATCCATCAAATTCTTACCCCAGTATTCTTTCCCATGAATGGTTACGTGCTTGAAGCTGCCATCTTCATTAAGAGGAACAGAAGCATGATACAAAAGATTGGAATTACAAACCAGATACATTCCCCCATACGTAAACAGGCAACGCATATGTTTCTTCAACTTCTCACTATTCATAAACGAATAATGCAACTTATCTACCAGTTCTCTTTCTTCATCGGTCAGGCGATATGGATCTTTGGGGTCTATGGTTGGGAAATTAGTATCACGCATTTCATATTCCACACCTTCATAGACAAATACGCCTCGCTCGAAATCAATCTTCTCCAGCAGCTTCCGGTTCTCCATACCAAACTCCGGACGACGATTAATAATATCCGCTTCCAGCTTAAACTGTATAATTGTAATGGCCTTATGCATCTGCGTGATAAGACGCAATGTCTTCTCATTGTATGCCGAATCAGCAAAATTCATTTTCGGTGCAAAAATAGTACAGGGGTCATCGGCATAAGTATCCATAGCAAAAGTTGCCAGTGGCAAAAGATTAATGCCATATCCATCTTCAAGTGTACCCAGATTACCATAACGCATGGACATACGAATCACATTTGCCATACAGCTCGTATTACCAGATGCAGCTCCTATCCAGAGAATATCATGGTTGCCCCACTGGATATCAAAATTATGATAATTACATAACGTATCCATAATGATATGTGCGCCGGGGCCACGATCGTAAATATCACCGACAATATGCAATGAATCGATGGTCAAACGCTGAATCAGATTGCACATAGCTATAATAAAATCATCGGCACGTTTGGTAGATATAATAGTACTGATAATGACATTGATATAAGCATGTTTATTGGGTTCAATGCTCGATTCGTGCAATAACTCCTGAATGATATAAGAAAATTCTTTAGGTAAAGACTTACGCACTTTAGAACGGGTATACTTGGAAGATACATTCTGACATACCTTTACCAATTGGTTAAGAGTAATCAAATACCAGTCGTCAAGGTCCTTCTCACGAGCCTTGACCAATTGCAATTTCTCTTCAGGATAATAAATCAGTGTACTGATCTCTTTCTTTTCTGATTCACGCAGGGTATTACCAAAAATCTCATTTACTTTTCGCTTCACTGCACCCGATGCATTTTTCAATACATGTTGAAAAGCCTCATATTCACCATGAATATCTGTCAGGAAGTGTTCTGTACCTTTGGGTAGATTCAGAATGGCTTCGAGATTAATTATCTCCGTACTGGCATCGGCAATAGTGGGAAAACTACGTGACAATAACTGCAAATAACGCAGGTCGCTCACAATACTTTCAGGGGTTATATTACTTTGGGCAGTCATGATATTTACGATTTATTCCCTACGGTCATGACCATTATTAATCCATAACACATAGGTACGTTGACAATTTACAATTTTACGATTTAAATTACTTATTTGTTTATTTTAAAGCCTACATACAAACTTCACAGCGCAGCCAATTTTCAACTAAATAAGATTTTCAACTCAACAAGAACATGAGTAATATCTGAGCAATAATGACACGCAAAAACATGCACAACGGATATACCGTGGCATAAGCTACAGACGGATTATCACCCGGAATAGTATCATTCACATAATTCAATGCCATCGGATTTGCCATACTTCCGCATAACATACCAGAGACTGAGCCAAAATCGATTTTCATTATCTTGAAAGCAAACATACCAACAATTGCGGTAGGAATAATGGTTAATCCGGCACCCAGACCAATCCACAACGCCCCTTCAGGACGAAATACCGTATCGAAGAAATGTGCACCGGCATCAAGCCCCAGACAAGCCAGATACATGGAAAGCCCCAATGCACGAAGCATCAGATTGGCACTGCGGGTAGTATAAGTGATCATGTGCATACGCGGGCCGAACGTACCAATCAGAATACCAACAATGATAGGTCCACCTGCCAATCCTAGTCTCACAGGAGCACTAATACCGGGAATAGAAATAGGAATAGCCCCAAGAGCCAATCCTAATATGATACCAATAAACACAGCCACCAGATTAGGCTCTTTCAAACTTTTTACAGCATTTCCCAATACTTTTTCCACATTCTGAATGGCAGCTGCTTCACCCACTACTGTCAGGCGGTCGCCAAGTTGCAAAGTAAGTTCAGAGGTAGCAAGTAACTGTACACCCGAACGGTAAACACGGCTGATATTGATTCCATAATGATTTCTCAAACGAAGTGAACCGAGTTTCTTACCGTTCAGTTCGGGGCGGGTTACCACAATACGTTGCGAAATAAGCTGGCTGTCAATAGCATTCCAATCGATATCTTCCTTATTCCAGTCAGTGTTCTCCTGTTCACCAAACAGTACAGTCAGAGCCAATACATCTTTTTCAGAAGTTATAACCAACAGACGGTCACCCTCTTTCAGAATCTTCTCAGAGGTAGGGATACTCACATTACCATCTCTCCACAAACGAGATATGACGAATTTAGGATAACTCATATGAGCTATATCCTTGACACTTTTATTGAAAATAGCAGGATTATGTACCTGAAAAGCAGCAATGTAAGTTTTGTTAGTATCGTCTTTCTCTTTGATGACAAGATCCTCTTTACGCACTAATACCTTCCGGATAAGTAACACTGCAAGAATCACTCCTATTACCCCCAATGGATAAGCAACTGCACAACCCAAAGCAGGAGTACTACTCTCCAGTCCCATCTGTTTTAAGGTTTGTTGTGCTGCTCCCAAAGCAGGAGTATTAGTAGTGGCCCCACAAAGAATACCAACCATATTAGGTAAAGAGACACCCGTTGTATAACTGCATAACACTGTAAGCAGGGTACCCAAGAGCACTACGGCAAGGGCCAGCATATTCAAAGTGATACCACCTTTACGAAAAGAACTGAAAAAGCCGGGCCCCACCTGAAGACCCAATGCATAAACAAAGATGATAAGCCCGAAACTCTCGGCATAATTCAACATCTGCGAATCAACTGATAGTCCGAAATGTCCGGCAAAGATACCTGCAAAAAACACGAAAGTCACTCCAAGAGATATACCACAGATGTGTATTTTGCCTAATCCCAGCCCGATGGCAGATATAAGTGAGATAACAACTACGGCCTGCAAGGCTGAATGCTCGATGAAGAGACTATATAACCATTCCATAAATATAATTATTCAATGTGCCAATGTGCCAATTGACCGCACTGTAACATATCACATAGTAATTGGCATATTGATACATTGGCATATTGACACATTAATTTTTGCAAAGATAGAAACTATTTATGCGTGTACAAAACTTTTGTGTATCCATTTCATACTGTACCAACGACGAACAAAGATGATGCCCCGAATGTTTTCGTCCAGCAAAAAGGCCACCCACATACCACACAAACCCCAACCCCAATGAATTCCAAACAGATAGCCTCCGCCTACTGCCACAGTCCACATTACAACCAAACCGACATAAAAAGGATAATTCACATCGCCTGCTGCACGCAAAGCATTGGTAGCAAAAATATTGATAGGACGCCCTATTTCCAGTACGGTATCTATAACCAACACAATAACTCCCATACGAATAATCTCCGGATTGGTCGTTAGCCACCCCAAAATAGTACGTCCGGAAGCAGCAAGGATACAAGAGAGAATAAAAGTGATCATCACCGATTTTTTCATCACATACTTTCCCAGCAGAAAAGCAGCATGAGGTTTCTTTTCCCCTATCAGATGACCGATACAAATAGCTCCTCCCTGTGCCATTGATATACTGAAAAGATATACAAACATGATGATATTAACACAATAAGTTCGCGTTGCCAACGCTTCTACTCCCAGCATATTAATAAAAAATGTAATGACTACCTGCGAAGAGCTGTAAGATAACTGTTCACCCGCCGAAGGTAAACCAACTTTCATCAGATTTTTCAGTTCTATCCAGGGAAAAGGACGGAAGTAGACAAGCGGAAAACGATGAATATGTTTGCGGAAAAGAATTATGAACAGAATTACCATTGCTACTCCCCGGCTGAATGCCGTAGAGATAGCAGCTCCTTCCACACCTAATTCCGGAAAACCAAACTTACCGAAAATCAATGAATAGTTCCCTATGATGTTGACAATGTTGACAACCACTGTGACCAACATCGGATAAATAGCTTTATTAGCACTACGAAGCGATGCCGATAAGGTGAGAGATATAGCCTGAAAGAAAGCAAACGAGCCAACAATACGCATATACTCTGCACCATCTGCCATTAGTTCCGGACCAAGCCCCATCCAACCGAGTATGGTGGTATTCATTGAATAAAGAAAAAGACTGATTGTTCCTCCCACAACCAGATTCACTAACAGTGATACTCCAACAACCTGTACCACTTTTTTTTCGAGCTTTGCACCTAAGTATTGCGAACATAAAACGGACGTTCCCAGATTGATTACCTCAAATACCAGGAACGTCAGCATTATAATTTGATTGACTACCCCTACGGCAGCAACACTGTTATCGGAATGACGGCTTAACATGATAGTGTCTACTGCACCAAGCATCATGATAAGCAGCGTTTCTATAAAGATAGGAGCAGCCAGCTTAGCCAGCCTCTTCTTAATACTCTCCTGCTGAATTTTGTGTGTCACTTTTTACCTCGTCTGAATTTCGGGGTGCAAAGGTATTCAATTTTAACGAAACCGAGAGTTGATTTATATCAAATAAGTTAGAGCCTGCCTTTATAGACTACATAATTATCCCATCCATCCAGATATCCTTCAAGGCGATTCGCCCAAAGATTCACTTCATCGAGATAAGAAACATCATTCGGGCCATATACCATACGAAGAGATGACTGTACTGCATTTTCCCAATTCCAGTTGAAACGATATTCATCCTCCCGTATTCTTCCATCAGGATACTGTATACGAATGTAATCCACTCCTCTTCTATCCAGATAAAAATCAATCTCCTGCCGGCAGTAATAACCATCCCTATTATAGTAAGTTCTCACCCAGGTACGACTACACAGATCACGTGACTTATTATAATAGCTACCGCCAATATTGTCATCATCATAAAAACCATCTATTTCAATCTCACAAGCTGTTAGATTAACCATAGCAAAGGTCAGCAATACCAGTTTCAAATATTTAAAAGCTTTCGTTTTCATAATCTTTTTCCTTTCTTTTTATGTGTTTTTGCATAAAACAAAAGTAGGCAAACGTTTGATTGAAGCCAAAAGAAAAATCCTACATTCAATAAGGGAATAACCTAATCCTTAGAGGGAAATCTCACCTTTTTACTACCAAACGTTAACGCCGGCACCAAACTTCTTAATTCATGTTATAAGTCAAGCTATTAAGCCTCATAAGTTTGCTAATCTCCCAAAAGTATGTATCTTTGTACTGTGTTTTTCATAGTATTAGATTTAAGGTTAACAAAAAGATTGGCTGTCTGGGATAGATAGCCTTTTTTTATGCTCTTATTTTAATTGCTACCCTCTTCCCTCCTGTTCTGAACAAAATCTCCTTTTAAGTGTATATAGGAAAATCATTCATCCTAAAACACTTAATTATGAAAATTTATTTTGTAAAAGCTGCTGCATGGACAATACTTACATGTACTACTTTATTTTTCACCGCATGTTCCAAAGACTCAATCAATATCAATATTGGCGAAAATGGGACAGAAGAAGGCCAATCTGATAACGGAACAGGAACTCCGGATCAAAAAGCATTAATCACTTTTCATGCTTCTATAGAGAGTAGAAATATGACACGCTCTCTTTCACCGATGCGTAAAGGAATAACAAGTTCTATATACGCATTCAAATCACCAGTTACTTCACTCGAAACTCCTTCTGCCGAAGGTATCTATACCACTGCTACCGTAGGGGTACTAACCGGTGTAGAAGGATATAAAATGTATCTGCCCAATGGCGTTTATTATTTCTACGCCATTTCTAACAACTCTTCTACAGCTTCTGCTAAATTCGTCAACGAGCGTTCAGAACCTTTGAACAACGGAGTAGATTATTTGTGGGCAAGTAACAAATTACAGGACGTTACGAGTACACAAGTGAGCATGCCTATTCTTTTTCAACACTGTGCCACCCAGATAGTATTCAACATCTCTGCCGGTAGCGGAATAAAACTGGACAAACTGGTTTCAGCTTCCATCACTCCAGCAACCCCGGGTGCTACTATGGATATGATTACCGGAGAAATAACTCCGTCTACAACGTACAGTACCGAAACAGCTAATATGGGAATTAATGGTTTCACAGCTCAATATATCATGCTTCCACTAAAAACCAATACAGCGATGCCGCTGACCCTGCAAATACTGGCAGATGGTGAAAATACTCCACGTACCTATAACGTAAACGTTCTTTTACCCAACGGAGAGTTGGCAGGAGGAGATTCTTACGTATTCAGTGCAGTGATTGATGGAAATTCTGTTTCATTTCCTAATGTTGAAGTATTAGGCTGGACCGAAGTAGACGAAACTGGTAAACCTCTTTATCCATCACAAAAACCGGACTAAAAAAGTTTTCACGTTTAACATTTGAAACATAGCCAATTAACGATATGCGGAAGAAAAAGTAGAAAAAAATCTTGCAGAAAGGTTTGCATAGTTCAAAACTTCCTCCTATCTTTGCACCGCATTTGAGAGAGAATGCGGGTTCAAGGAAGTTTGGGTGAGTGGCTGAAACCACCAGTTTGCTAAACTGACGTACTCGTAAGGGTACCGGGGGTTCGAATCCCCCAGCTTCCGCAAAAAATCTCAATATAAAAAAGAGCTAAGTTTTAAAGACTTGGCTCTTTTTAATCTATCAAACTCCGGTGGGTTCGTCTAACGGTTAGGACACATGCCTCTCACGCATGTAATACGAGTTCGATTCTCGTACCCACTACTAACTAATAGTCAGCCTGTTAGTTTTTTTTCTAACAGGCTTTTTTATCACATTACATTTAAAATTATATCGTTATATTCCCGTTTATTCCCACTTATTTCACTACATTTACTGGCAAATTTGCCAAAACCCTTAAATTCATATCCAAATGGTAACAGCAAAATTCAACTTAGACAAAAGAAGTCTAAAGAAAGATGGTACATATCCAGGGAAATTCACATGGCAAAGTTGGGTAGCTTTAGCTATCCTATTAATAGGGATATTGGTTTATCTTTTTAGTGGTAAATAGATTTACTCATAAAATAATGATTATTAGGAAAAGGGGGAAAATGCCTTTTCCACCCGATTCACTGATTTGCGTCAACCAATTTTATGCTTTTGCAAACAGTACCAATTACTGCTTATCAGAACACATTATAGCCCTATTTAGAAAATCATTCACATAAATGATTCTTATTTGTAATTTATAAATGCATGCCGATATCCTTGTATTTTATTCCAGTTCCCTCTTGTAAAATCGGGTATCTCTACAGGGACAGATCCGTTCTCTATCGAAAGTTTAGTCAAAGGAATTAGTGAACACCATTCTGCAAGATCATAAACATCCATATCTAATGGCAATCCGTGATGCAGACAATAGATTAATCTCGAATCCATGATGAAGTCCATACCACCGTGTCCGCCTACTTCTTTAGCCTGTGCTTCCATGGTTTTGACAATAGGATCTTTATACTGATTCATTAACCGGTTCTTTATTTCTTCGGGCATATACTCATGAGCAGTAAAGTTTTGCCCGCTTGTAATATCCGAAGGCAAATCACTGCTATTCAAAGCATAACCTTCCACCGGATATTTATTGGCAAACCCTTTAGTACCTGTGAGTTGGTATAAGCGACTGTAAGGACGTGGCGAAGCTACATTATGCTCAATCTGAATTGTCTTTCCTTTTTCCGTACGTATTAAAGTAAGTGTGACTTCTCCATTTTTCACTTTTTGCGCATCTTCACTATTTCCATGTTCTTTCAAATACTGAGGCAAAGAGAGAGGATCACTGTCCATTGCCACCAAATATTTCATCCGGTCACCACGATGAATATCGAGTAGCTGACAAGCTGGGCCCATACCATGTGTGGGATACACATCTCCCCTATTATTGAGATTATATTGCATACGCCAGTCTGCATTGTAGTCTCCCCAGTAATCTTGCAAACAATGATTATAAGCACCTTTTACATGGGTAATATCTCCAAATAGTCCTTGTTGTGCCATGTTCAGAGTTGTGATCTCAAAGAAATCATATACGCAGTTTTCCAACATCATACAGTGCTTTCGAGTACGTTCTGCCGTATTTACAACTTCCCATATCTCTTCCAAACTCATGGCTGCAGGTACTTCACAAGCCACGTGCTTGTCATGCTCCATAGCATAAACCATCATGGGGGTATGATGTAGCCAATCAGTAGCTATATAAATAAGGTCGATATCCGGTCTTTCGCACATTTGTTTCCAGGCATCCTCACTACCATAGTATTCAGTTGCTTCAGGCATATCGGCCTGATGAAGTATTTGTTGGCAACTATCTACTTTCGATTGATGCAGATCACATAGTGCTTTTATTTCAATTCCTTTTTGATGGGTAAAACGTCGGATGGCTTCACTACCTCGTGAGCCTAATCCGATAAATCCAATACGTACAGTTTCAATAGGAGGACAAGTTAACCCAATAGCATCCTGCTGCCCCAAAGGGCGTTCAGGAGCAAATACAACAAGAGGCTTGACTTCCTCCCTCTTTCTGGGCATTTCTGCTGTGAGAAACAAACCTATTGCTATACCAGCAACTACAAGTATAGCAGTCAACGGAAAGTATTTTTTCATAATAAATAGAATTTGGTAATTGATAATTAATACTTCTTCTCTTCTTTTAATGTGCTCTAAGGTTTATACTCTAAAAGAGCTATTGAGCCATGCAAATACTCACAAGAATATAAAAATAAAATATTAATTAACACTTTGACATTTATGTGCCTCCAAAAGGCTTTCAAAAATGATGTAAGTAGACGATAATTTCGTTTTTTTCTTGGTAGACAATGTAGAATTATCTATATTTGGAAACTTCTTTTTAATGCTCTGGCTCTTATATTCTTTTTATGAATTTAAATAATTCGTGTATGTCTATTATAAAACAATTATTTCTGAAAGGAGGAAAGTATGGAAGAACGCATACTTTTTTCTAAGATACAGCAAGGAGACACAGCATCTTTTGAATGGTTGTACAAAAAGTATCATCCTAAAATGTATATGTTCTGCAAAGGACTCCTACATGACGAGGATAAAACAAAAGATCTTGTTCAAGAATGTTTCATTGCCTTTTGGGAACACCGTACTCAGATTAATGCACCGGAAGCAATAAGCGTCTATTTATTCCGCATCATGAAGCATCTTTGCTTGAAACAAATCCGGCGGGATTCATTACTCAACAATTTTTCTAATATAAATGAAGTGGCATTGAGAGAACTGGAGCTTTCTTATTATACCCCTGAATGCAATATTCTAAATGATTTATACTTTAAAGATCTGAATGAACAATATCAGGAAGCGCTTGATAAGCTACCCAAACAATGTCAAAACATTTTCCGAATGAATCGGAATGAGGGTATGAGAAGTGAAGAGATTGCCGCAGCACTGAACTTGTCTGTTCGTACTGTTGAAAATCAATTGTATAAGGGGTTAAAACAAATTAAGAAGTCAATGCAGGGATATCTTCCTTTATTGACTATCTTATTAATTAAGAACTTTTTAAAATAATATTGTGATGATTAGTGTCAATGAAGATTATTTTATGAAATATCTGAAGAATGAACTTACTGAGGACGAGACACGCCAATTAGTAGCATGGTTGCGTGATAACAAAGAGAATCAGAAGTTTCTTTTTTCATTGAAAGATTCTTATCTGTATCTAAATTATGAAAAAGATAAGAAAGAAGCCAATACTGAGCATGAATGGAAGAAATTCTCAGAAAGAACCGGTCTCGCTCCAAAATCAGCTCCTTTAGGCAAGCCTTTTACCTTGAAACAGGTTTGGTCCTCTGCAGCTATCATCCTGTTGTGTATTCTTAGTGGTTGGATAGCAGGAACGATTTATACAAGATTGAATATGCCACAAGGGTTAGTGACTTTAGAGACAGAAGTAGGACAACAAGCAAAAACCATATTGCCGGATGGAACAACAGTGCTTCTGAATGCTTGTTCCAAGCTGACCTATTCTCTGGAAGGCTGGAATAATACGCGCGACGTACGTTTGGAGGGTGAGGCAATCTTTGATGTAGTACACAAGGAAGATAAACCTTTTTATGTGCACACCTATAACTATTGTGTCCGTGTATTAGGCACGAATTTTAATGTAATGGCATATGGAAATGATCCGGAAGGGGTCGTTACATTGAAACATGGTAAGGTAGAGATTGGCATAGCGGGTAGTAACAAAAATATGTTTCTTCAGCCGGGAGAAAGTTTTGTATATGACAACCAAGCCGGAACCTATCGGATAGAACAACGTTCGTTAAAGCATGTCTATGCCTGGGAACGTAAAGAGATTATCTTTGAAGGGCATACGCTGGAAGAAAAGAAAGAAGAGCTTTCAAGACATTTCGGATATAAGTTTGAGGTAGCTCCGGAATTACAGAAAATGAGCTATAAAGCTACACTTCGCGACGAAAGTTTGAATGAATTTCTTGCGGCATTGGACAGTATTACTCCACAAATGTCCTACCATATTGATGTAAACCGAAAAATAGTCAAAGTGAGAAAATAAACGCATGGAAAAGATAAAGACTACTTTGATAGGAGCAGGATACCGAGGAAAACAACTGCTGCAATTCCTACAAAACTTTCCTTTTTTTGAAGTAATGGCAGTTGCCGATCCGTATATTGAAGAAACCGATATACCCGAAATTGTTTGTTACAACAATGGCGAAGAAGATTATTTAAATATGCTTGACCGGCATAAACCGGAATTGGTGTTCATCACTTCTCCCTGGCAGTGTCATGTTAGCCATGCAATACAATGTGTGGAGAGGCAGTGTCATATTGCTTTGGAGATAAAAGGTGGACTTTATTTAGACGAGTATCAACCCCTGATTGATTTGGCAGAGCAAAAAAATTGTCGTGTTTTTCCTTTAGAGAATACGCTTTTCCGACGAGATATTTTAGCTTTATGCAATATGGTGAATGCCGGTGTATTCGGAGAAATTATATATATGCGCGGTGGATACCGACATGACTTACGCTCTTTATTGTTAGATGATTCCGGCAACATCGGTCATCGTGGTAAAACAGAAAGTGTATGGCGAAGCAAATTCTACCAGAGCGAAAACGGTGATCTTTATCCGACACACGGATTAGCTCCTCTTTGCATGATCGCCGGTATCAATCGGACAGATCACTTCAAATCTTTGACCTCGCTGGCTTCCAAGTCGGCTGGTTTATTGCAACGGATAAAAGACCTGGGTGGAGATACAAATGTAGAAATCAAGATGGGAGATATTGTTTCTACTCAAATTGAAACTGAAAAAGGAATTCTTATCTCGCTAATTCATGATACCACCTTGCCTCGTCCTCGTAGTTTGGATTTTGAAGTACAGGGAACAAAAGGTATATGGCAGGGAGATAATAGCCGTATCTATGTGGAGGGCGTCAGCCCGGATGAAACCTGGGAACCTGATCTCTCCTACATTGAACGTTACGAAAGTCTATATTGGCAGCAGTGGGGCGGAGATGCTCTATTACAGGATGCGCATCATCAAGGCATGGATTATATTATGTTGAAAGCATTAGAAGCTGATTTACAAGGAAAACTCGTCTATCCGGCTACTCTCAACGATCTTGCTTTGTGGACTTCCGTTTCTCCCTGGTCAAAAGTTTCAATTGCTGAGCGAAAAACAATTTATTTTCAATAATAAAAGAATCTTTATTCTGAACTGTTTCAAAAATTAAAAAGGTCCGTCGTTTCCGGCGGACCTTTATTAGTAGCGTTATTCAAAAATTAAGCTACCTATTGAAGCGTGTATCTCAGCGTAAAATTACCACTACCATTAGGAGTAACTGTAGCAGGATTACCATCCGAAATAGTAATTCCATCTTTCAAATCGACACTTACCTTATAATATCCTTCAACAGTTGGTAGTGTGAAATGAGTTGCATTACCGTTTAGTATATTAGAATTTGCATCGAAGTTTACGTTCGGTAATTCTATTTTTGTTTCACCGGAAGGATTTGTCAGTATAAATGCTACATCTCCTCCCCAACTGAACACGTAACATGTACCTTCGTAAACAAAACTGTTTCCTACGCGTACTAATGGAAGAGCACTATCTGCCTGCCAATTCTGAGCAGTACCTGCTTGGGAATGCGCCCAACTCCATCCATACATATAGATTGCATCCGGATATCCACTTGCCGGACGGGCATAAGAGCTACCACTGAAAGCATCTATCTGAATAAAATATTTGCCGGTAGAGCTTGTCAAAGTCCAATTTGCGTTACCACTACCCGCGAACAAGTCTTTATTTGGAGTACAAAGCGATAAATCTACAGTATTGGAACTAATCGTCTCTCCTTTTGTTAGTTCAACTTCACCTTCATAGATATAACTTGTGCCACTCTTTAATTGCAATTGAGTGCCGGCAAAATCAATGCTATTTCCTAAAGTTACACCGTTTGCTTTTACTTGTTCATTTGCAAATTCAAGCGTACGTTCACTACCTATAACAGAAACTTTAGTACATTCATCTCCCTCAAAATACACACGGATTTCAAAAGCACCACCTGCAGTAACCGGGAAGCTCTTACTTGTATCATATGCCGAACCAGTCGTGAATTGAGTACCGTTCCATAATATAAATGAATCTTCTCCGGCCTTCTTCAACTGGAAGGTTCCTGCTGCAATAGAACCCCACATTCCTGTTTCTACATTATCTCCTTCGGGTGGAAACCAGGTATAGTAACGCAAATCACCACTTTCATATCCTTGCATACGCATTTTCGCTTTCTCTTCTTTTATTTCTCCATCTTGCCAGTGACCGGAAATAGTACCGAGAATATAATAACTATCTATAGATGGAAGAGATGTCCAACCATGTCTTTCTCCAAAAGTCAGTTCAAAAGTTTTAGGATTGAATGTGATTTTGCAAGAGGCTTCAATATCGCCACCAATAATAATGGAGTCTTTAGCCATTGTCTGGATCTCTCCATTGACGGTTCCCCAATATAATCCTGTATTGGTAGGAGTTGGAGAAATAATACCTTTTATGTTGGCAGGAAAAGTCTCATCAGCTTCAAATACATCTCCGTTCGGATATAATTCGACAACAGACTTATTGCCCAACAAGAGGTATAACCTGTTGAAGGTTGGTACTTGTAAGGATGTTAAATCAAAACTTTGTACCGCCTCTCCATTCCGGCTGTTTTCCAGAATCACCTCCACTTTAAAAGTTCCTTCTTCTGCATTTTTCGGAAGAGGGATAGAGAATGTTTCATTCATTTGAAAACTCTGTCCCAACAACATCTGCTCTTTACGATAGAGTTCTGTATCATTTCCGTCTTTCAAAAGAATGGTATACATTTTAAGATTCTTTTCGTCTGTTAATGTACCCGTTACGGAGACCTTATCTCCATAGAAAAGTCCACTTTGCGGAGATACAATAATGTTCATCTCCGGCTTGGGGGCATTACCTGCATTTGCAGGTTCATCGTCATCACAACCGCAAAAAAGTAACGGTAGTATAGCTGATAGTAATATAAAAAATCTTTTTAAGGACATAATCATATTTTTTAAAGGGTTAAGCTTTAAGGAATATTTTGTGGTCATACATCCACTTGACAATCAGCAGTACGATAGCTGATTGAAAGCAAATGCCAACCAAAGGATAATACACTCCGAACCACTGTTCCAGCCCGAAAAACAGAGAGTCTGATATACTGCGGAAGTTTACCACTTCAAACAAACAGTATGCAGCTATGGAATTCATTCCATAATAATTGAGCCAATTTACTGCTCCCGACTTCCATCCTTTTATATCAATCAGGTAATAAAAGATACCCATGAGCAAGAAGCAGACACCACCATAAAAAAGGGTCATCGAACTGCTCCATATACGTTTGATAATTGGAAAAAGGGGATCCATCAACAAAGCCGCGGCCACAAGGAAGCCCCCCACCAGCAATAATACTTTCAAACGTTGAACAGGTTCTTTCCGAAGTCGGAGAATATGACCGGCAAAGCTGCCGAGCATCACAGTAACTATGAAATTCAAACTACTTAATATCCATGTGTAGTGGTAAGACGAATCGAAGCTCCATGTTCCGTTTGTCCAGATAACTCCATCACGCAAAGAGCCCAACACACAACGGTCTATCTCCTCTGCAATATTAGTTCCCGGTTCATAATTCATGTTACCTACTGTAGCGAAAACCAATAAATAAGTTATGAAGCATAGAACCGTAAAACCAATTTGCGTGCGAAATGAGCACCATACGTAAAGCAGAGCTGCTACCACATACCCCACAGCAATCGCCTGAAGTGTATTTGCAAAAATGTGAAATTGCCTGATGTCTAATGCTAATAAGTTTCCTTGTACTACCCAGCCAAAAAAGAACAAGACAAAGAAACGCTTAAAAAGCCGGAAATAGAAATGACGGTCTATCTTTTCTCCTTGTTTGTATTTTGACATGGCAAACGGGATGGTGATGCCGGACATAAACATAAACAGTGGCATTATCAAATCCCAGAATGCAACTCCCTGCCATTCTACATGAGTGAATTGGTTGATAATAGGATCCAATGACGGATTATTCTCTATTTCCAGCCAGGTCATAAGAATGGGTTGAAGCATCAACAAGCAGAACAGGTCAAAGCCCCTTAACAGGTCCAAGGAAGCCAAACGTTTATTAGCAGTTGCCATAAGTTATTTCTTTAAAGTAAATCTAATGGGTGATTGGCTCGCGGGCAAATCTGAAGATGCACTTACTTGAATGTCTATGCCCAGGTCATTGTATCCGGTTGCTGCTTCCCAACAATCTTTATTACCCAACCGAATAGCATATTCCGGTCGGTCATGTATAGTACTCACCGGATCCGGCAGATACAAATACAATTTGTAATCCCCTACCGCCAAATCAGTGGGCAATGCAACCTTGGCATTTATAGTCTCAACTTTATAGGGCTGCCATTTCCGTGGATCATCCGGCAAAGAAGCTACATAAGTAGTCTTTCCATCTTTTGAACGCAAAATCAATTCAACTTTTCTTGTATTAAACGGAGGAGCATAGCCCAAATTCTGCAAGGTGATAGCCGCATAAAGCTCACTACCCGGAGCATGTTTTTCAGAATACTCCCCTTTCTGCAAGACAATCCTATACCCCATTTCACGGATAATCCTGTCCATACATCCACCTGTGATCCAGGTATCGTTTACTCCTTTGTAATAATCTTCATTCAGATAAGACCAACGAAGATTACGCATTTCTGCTTGTGCTTTGTCACAATCAGCAGGATCTACCCCTTCCGGCGGACAAGTTTCTCCACCTATCGGCAGATAAAGTCCCTCCGCATTCAAATAGCTTTTATCAACGGCTACGTCTGTATAAGTACCATAATCATCAACACTGGCCATGAAACAATCGTTATGATGTCCTATTCGGGCTACAACTCTGCCACTGAATGCATCTTCTGCTTTGATAGCAGTCTTCACCCCTATATAATTGCGTTTGTAATTGGGGGTTCTCACTTGCACGGTACGGTCTGTCGGCAAAACTTCCAGAATTTTATCCAGTATCGCTTTACGAGCTGCATCATTATTCAAATTATTGGTCGTATAGTACCATTCTCCCCATGAACCAATAAAACCCGCCTGCAATACAGCAATCACATCTTTATCTTCCTGGAGTATAGGTTTAATTTGATCCAGATGTTGCAGGATGACCGCGAGTGGTGCATCCGGTTCATCCATCGCCAGAGAATAAGCAAAACGCAGAATCATTTTTATACCTGCTTTACGAGCTACCTCCATGTCTTGTTTAATCTGTGAGAGGAATGCATCGCTAATCGGTGCATTCTTGAAATCTTTCAGATAATAAAGACGATAGATAAGGGAAATCTGTTTTTGTCGGTAACTACGCAATGTTTGTTCCGAAAGTGCAGGTGTACCCTTGCTGTCTGTATATTTGTAGAAACCACGTTCAGGGTTAGGGAACAGTTCATTCGTTGATATATAATTCACCGTTTTTGTCGGGCCAACTTCCGTTTCACCACCATTAGAACCCTTGTCGTCAGCATTCGGCTGATTATCACTTCCACATGCCGTAATACCCAAAATAAACAAGAAAGGTAATAAGGCCATTAAACTACTTCTTTTAAACATTCTATTTATCATAACCTGGATTTTGTTTTACTTGTCCTTTACCATCTGTTATGACAGAAAGAGGCAACGGATATAATTCTTTATATTTATTCGCATAAGGAGTCTGAGTTACATCAATAGCACGTTGTACAAATTTATCATGACGAATTAAATCTGCACGGTATTGTCCATTCTCACACCAGAATTCATGGCTTCTTTCTGTCAGAATCTGATCAATAAATTTTTCCTGAGTATTGACATCCTCCAATTTCAGAGCTTTCAGTTTAGCACGTTCACGTATTGTGTTGACATACCCCAAAGCTTCGGTGTAATCTTTTGAAGTTGCTTCCGGTTTCATAACAAGTGCTTCTGCCAATGAAAGATACACATCTGCATAACGATAAATGATCACATCAATATCAGAATAGCCACCCGAACCTAATACTGCCGGATCATATCCGATCTTCAACGGAATAGGCCCTGTTGCCAAAGGTGAACCGGGAGTATTACGATCCACTATTTCTCCGGCTGCATTTGTGTAATGGCTGAGTAAATAAGTCTTTCGGGTATCAGCAGACTCAAATGTATCATAGAACCACCAGGTGCTGGTACATATACCCCAACCGGCTCCCATACCATTTTGGTTAAAATCAGTAGGAAGTGCTCCCATATGCCATTGATTCATGCTCGGACCCTCGCCAGAAGAAGGGATAGCCCAAATAATCTCTTTATTGGCACTCCCTTGCCCACCAAGTTCAAACATAGCAGGATAGTCACTCATTAGTCGGTATCCATATTTGGAATCCATCAGTTCGCGAGCTAAAGTTTCTACCTTAGTATAGTAATCTTTGTTACTTACCGTTTCATGCAAATAGAGACGGATAAGCAACATTTTAGCCAGCCCTCTGCTGAATTTACCATACTCCGCAGCTCCCGGATAAGGAAGGTGTTCAGAGGCAAATACAAGATCACCTTCAATGAACTTCACCATTTCTTCATGCGATAACCGTGGCAAAGGAACTTCTTCCAGAGGATTTAGTAAGACCTCAATCGGAGCCACAACCAAAGGTCCATACATATCAAATAAGATGTAAGAAAGCATACCGCGTGCACATCTGACCTCTGCACTATAACGGGCTTTCAAATCGTCTGATAATGAGCTCTTTTCAATGTAATCCAATACGAGCGTACAGCGGCTAATCTTATTGGCATATCCGTAAGGCTCTTTATTTTCATAATAAAAGAAAGTCACTCCTTCTGTTTCCGGAAAGAAATTGAGTAACGAACAGTCGTATGCCGGCCCCCACGTTTGGGTCAGAATTTCAGTGGTTGCATCATTTACAAACATCACTCCCCGTTCAGAAGGAGAATGTATTCCATCCCACCAGTTACCACGAAGTGGGTAATAACAGGAAAGAACCAGGGCTTTCAGGTCTTCCTCACTTTTGGGAAAATTTGAAGGATTGATCTCAGAATAATCTACAGGATCAAGATCAATACAGCTACTCAGGCAGGTACCTATAAATACGATGGCTGCCAGATATGTTTTAATGTATCGTTTCATTATACTTGATTTTAGCGTTAAAAATATCAGAATGAGATATCAACTCCGAAGCTGAATGTTCTCGCATTGGGGTATGAAGCGGTATAATAGTCCGTTTCAGGATCCAACCCGTCATAAGGAGTGATAATAAAAGCGTTGTTTATACTGGCATGTACGCGAAGGTTGGAAATCACTTTAGTTTTTGCCAACAAGTGTTTGGGCAATGTATATCCTAAAGTAATATTCTGCATACGGATAAACCATGCTTTCTGGTAATAGAAATCACCGGAACTATACGTATTTTCCCATCCCTGGAATGTGCTGGGGTTGGTTGTAGACGGATTATCCCAAGTCCAACGATCTTTAACCGAACGGAGAGCATTCAAGCCATACCGTGCAATACCGTCACCGGAAATTCCATACTCCATTGCGGTAGGATCTTCCATGATACGGTCAAACATTCCATTGAGGTGGAAGCTAAGATCAAAATCTTTGTACTTGAAAGTATTCGTCATTCCTGCCAGCCAACCCGGATCACTGGTTCCTATTAATTCCATATCGGCATCATCAATAATGTTGTCCGGATGCCCCAACAGTTGGAAACGTCCGTTTTCGTCAACCACCGGATCACCATTTGCATCGCGTACATATCCGTTGATATCTTTGATTACCAATTGTCCCGGAAGCAACAAAGGTTGTGCATCGGGCACTTTTTCACCAATTTGCAGAATATGATCGGCACGACGGGAGTAAATGGCTCTGATAGGTGCGTCATATTTTTCATATACGGCTGGTTTCCAGTCTGGGGTACGTTCTTTCCAACGGTCTTTGTACTTTGTAAAAGTAAGATCGGTAGACCAAAAGAAGTCTTTAGTCACAATATTTTTGGTATTCAGAGTTACTTCAATACCGGTGCTCTTCGTCTTTCCAATGTTCGCAATCACCTGCGTTATAGTCTGATAAGAATTTAAGGGTTTATAGTTCAAAAGATCTGAGATAACCTTATAGTAATATTCCACAGAACCACTGATGCGTCCATTAAAGAAGCCGAAATCAAGTCCCGCATTCCATTCGGTCGTTGTTTCCCATTTCAGGTCGGGGTTTTCAAGACGTCCTTGAAACACACCAATTTGCTTAGATTTATCTTCTTTATTATAGGCTTCCTGAGCATAGTAACTTGCAAATGCATTTGTGCTGATATCAGCATTACCGGTTTGCCCCCAGCTAAGTCTCAGTTTTAACATACTTAACCAATCAGAAGCTTTCGCCATAAAATTTTCCTCACTAATGGTCCACCCTAAAGCAACAGAAGGGAAATATCCCCATTTGTGATTTCTGGCAAATACACTGGCACCGTCAGAACGCAGAGTAGCTGTCAGTAAATAGCGGTCTTTTAAGATATAGTTGGCACGAAAAAAATAAGAAAGCATCTTATTTTCCGAACTGCCGGAACCTACTATCTTGTTTCCTCCACCGGCTCCCAGATTGTTGTAAATAAATCCGTCCGTCAGAAAATTATTGTTTCCGGCATTCACTCCTTCATAATTGAATTGTTCGTAAGAAGTTCCTGCCAACAGATTTATTTTGTGGATTTTTGCAAAAGTTTTCAGATAGGTTGCCGTAGCCTCAAGCAAGTACTGGTTGTTATCCATACCGTATACGCTGGCTACTCCCTGCAGATTGTATCCATTTAAAGTACTTTTAGGCTGATATGTTTTTCTACTTTGGGCAGCACGGTCTATACCTGCATTTACACGCAATGTCAGTCCGTCCAAAGGACGTGCTTCGACAAAGATATTACCCAATACACGGTCCGTATTGCCACGGTCCACGTTATTCAATAAAGAATAAGGATTCGGACGTGTACCAACCAATGGATTGGTTGGGTATTTGCCTGTTTCAGGATCATAAGCCTGTATTTGCGGCCCCATTTCGACGGCCGAACGGATAAGGCCTGAATTTTCCCATTTATCCGAACCGAGTTGTGTATTGTCATTAATAATACGAGTCATCGTCAGGTTTAACCCGGCTTTGAATATATTCAAAAACTCCTGGTCGATATTGGCTTTCATCGTGTAACGGGTCATTCCGGAGTTGCGTATAATACCTTCATGGTTGAAATAGTTGAATGACAACATGTATTGAGTTCCCTTATTTCCACCTTGCAAATTGATGTTGTGTTCCTGAATCAAACCGTTCCGTGTTACCAAATCCAACCAGTCTGTACCCGCTCCCGCATTGGCTATTTCTTGTTCTGTGTACGGACGGTTATATCTGATACCATTGACGGGAGACATTAACGCTTCCTCCAACGTTTTTGTACCCCAGGGAGCTACCTTATTATTCCAGATCCACAATTCCCAACTTGTTTTGTTTTTCTCTTCCATCCATTCCGGTAGAGAAAGTAAGTCATAAGTATCCGAATATTTCTGATAAGAGTAATTATAAGAATAGCTAACTTTCGTTTTTCCTTCTTTTCCACGTTTGGTTGTGATGATTACTACACCGTTGGCTGCACGAGCACCGTAGATAGACGTAGCACTGGCATCTTTCAATACTTCAATAGATTCTACATCATTAGGATTCAAGAAGTTGAGTACACCTTGTGTTCCCGGGTCCATTTTACGGTCTGAAGAAGCAATCTGGTCTAATTTTGCAATTGGAAATCCATCTACGATATACAACGGATCATTGTTTGCATTGATAGAACCGGCTCCACGTACAAGAATATCGAGCCCCCCACCCGGCTGTGCACTATTTTGGCGGACATACAAACCTGCCGCTTTTCCTTCCAGGGCATGACCGATAGAAGAAATGCCTGCCAGTCCCATCTCGTCTGCTTTTATTGTAGAAATAGCTCCTGTCAAATCTCTCTTCTTAACAGTACCATAGCCTACAACAACTACATCGTCAAGCATATTTATATCTTCTTTAAGAACTATCCTCTGCCAATTGTTATTCTTTAAAGAGATCTCCTGAGGAATGTAGCCGACATACGTTACAACGATAGCATCACTGTTGTCTGGCAGCACCAACCGATAATTGCCATCACCATTGGTTATTGTACCAGCCGCTTTTCCCTTGACTTGAATACTGACCCCTATCAGCTGGGTTCCATCTTCTCCTACTACACTTCCCACGATTTCTTTCGGAAGCGCCTTCCCCCTTTGAAGCTTTGAGTTTTCTTGTTTCTTTAAAAGAATCTTCTTGTTGGCAATTGTATAGGTAATATTTGTGCCACTCAATACCTTGTTCAGTACCACTCTTACATCCTGATTCTGTACTTTCACATTTACAAGCCGATTCACATCCACACTTTGTTCTTCAAAGAAAAATTTGTAGTCCGTCTGTTGTTCCACTTGTTTAATAAAAGTAGAGAAAGGCTGGTTGATTAAATCCAGAGTAATTGCTTTTTGGGCGTACACAGGTAAAGATACCCACCCACCAAATAGAAGTAAAAGGCTTAAACAGAGTCTTCGTATGAGGCTCGCTGTCATAAGATGCCCCTTTCGTGCTCTTTTCATACGCGTAAGATTTTAATTGTTTAACTAAGGTTTTATGAAATCTCGTTTATATTATACAAAGAGGCAATCGGGGAAAAAAATACTCATTCTTTTTTTATGTTATAAAGCATAAAATATTCAGGTTGGGTATCTATGAGAAGATAAAAACCAAATCAGGTATAAGCTGACAACCTTATAAGTAGTACTTCAAATTTAGTTCATACTATGTCAGCATTTTATTGAACCGCAAATGATCGCAGATTTTCGCAGATAGAAGGCTTCTCTATGGGGGGGGGGAATTGCTCTTCCTTTCGTGTTTCTACCTCTCTCTTCCTTCCATTATTTTAACCATGTTAACTCCTTTTTCCCTTTCGTATTTCTTGCATTATAAGAGTACGTACTTTTGTATAATAAAACTAGTATTTCTTTCCTTTAAAACTAGTATTTTAACACAGCCTTAAAATACTAGTTTTACACCGCACAAAACACATAATTTGTCACTCTTCTTTTAGTCTTTATATCCCCCATATAATCAGCTTCTTAAACGTTCAATACATTTTTGTTTCGTTCTATTTTACCTTCCAACTTGCGATTTGTTTTGCCTTCCGACTCACTTCTCTAATCTGAAATACTTACCCAAAAAACAATCTCATCAATTTCGGCCATTACCCTCTTTAATACTGTTCCTTCTCTCCTTCCACTTTTGCACACAAGTTTCCCGGAACAATGTGTATGTCACATCGTTCCGGGAAATGTCAAATGCCTGACAGGTATTCCGGCATTCAACCAGACTCTTCTATTGTTAATTATCATTTTATTCTTAAATTACAATGAGTATTCTAACCATCAACCGTCTCTTTATAAAATAAGAGGCCAAAGCACAAAAAGAAAAGTCATTTCAAAATATATCCCAACTTAAATAATTAACATAATATTATGAAGAAAGCATTTATTAGTATTTTGATCTTATGTTCTGCTGTTTCTGCCATAGCACAGCAGTATGAAACAGCCGTAGCACCATTGAAAGGTGAAAAATGGTGGGGTGGTTTGGTTGCGCTGGGTAGCCACATGCCTTTTACTTCAACAACAGAATGGTACGATTTGAGTAAAAAGAACCTGAACAACCAGATTGTTCCGCTGATATTATCTTCCGAGGGCCGTTATATCTGGAGCGAACAGCCTTTCCGCTTCCGATTGCAAAATGACACACTACTTCTCAGTTCTGATTATGAAAAACTAAATGCTGTTTCTGCCGGAAAGACACTAAAGGATGCTTATCTGAGTGCTTCGGCTCAACACTTTCCACCTTCCCAGAAAATACCGGAAGAAATATTCTTCTCCAAACCGCAGTATAATACATGGATTGAGTTGATGTACAACCAGAATCAGATTGACATAGAAAAATATGCCCAAGATATATTGGCTAATGACTTTCCGACAGGTATCTTTATGATAGATGATAACTGGCAGAAATATTATGGTAATTTTGACTTTAAGCCAGAAAAGTTTCCGGATGCAGCAGGAATGATCGACCGTCTGCATAAACAGGGATTCAAGGTAATGTTATGGATAGCTCCCTTTGTTTCTGCAGATAGTCCCGAGTATCGTTTGTTGGCAAAAAAAGGGTATTTGGTAAAGGAAAAAGACGGTATCACACCGGCTATGATACATTGGTGGAATGGCGTAAGTGCTTGTTATGATATGACAAATCCGGAGGCAGCTTCTTATCTGGAAGAACAGTTGCTTACTGCTCAAAGAAAATACGGAATTGACGGTTATAAATTTGATGCAGGTGATGTAAACCATTTTACAGGCGAATATGCCTTTCATGATCCGACTGCCAATGCATGTACTTTTTCTCAAAAGTGGGCAGAACTGGGATTAAAGTTTCCATATAATGAATTCCGTACTTCATTCAAGTTGGGTGGTCAGGCAATTGTACAGCGTTTGGGTGATAAATCTTATTCCTGGCATGCTTCCTCGTTGTTAATTCCTGATATGATAGCAGCTGGCTTATTAGGGCATGCTTATACCTGTCCTGATATGATCGGTGGTGGAGAGTTCGGTTCATTTTTGAATATTGATACCGATAAATTCGATCAGGAATTGATTGTGCGTTCTTGTCAGATTCATGCATTCATGCCAATGATGCAGTTCTCAGTAGCTCCCTGGCGCATTCTTGACAAGAGACATTTGGATATATGTCGTAAATTTGCTCAATTCCATGAACAGATGGGAAGTTATATTTTGCAAGTAGCTATACATGCTTCTCAGACAGGCGAACCCATTGTGCAACATCTGGAATATGCATTTCCGCATCAGGGATTTGCCGATTGTCATGATCAGTTCATGTTAGGCGATAAATATATGGTAGCTCCTATGATAACAAAAGGAACTCATAGGACTGTAAAACTACCTAAGGGTGAATGGCGTGATGATATGGGTAAAAAGTTCAAAGGTCCGAAAACAATTGAAATAGAAGTCCCATTAGAACGTCTGCCTTATTTCGAACGTATTAAATAATACATTTTTATGTGCATTCACCCGAATTGCCCCCACTAAGTAATACAAGCGATATGATTGTTAGCGGATTCAACTTAATGGGGGCACTTCAATAAAACAAACTATCTTTTCCATCCGATTCATTGATTTATGTCAACTGATTTTGTATTTTTGCAAATATTATCAATTACTACTTATCAGAACACGTTATGGATCTATTAAAAGAAACAGTAGATGCTGTTGTAAATTCCCGATTTCCGGAAATGAGTAAAGAGGGGCGCGAACTGTTGGCAGAAGTCCTGATACGCAAAGAAAGTAATAAGGGAGAAATTGTGCTAAATGAAGGGCAGGTTTCGCATGATTTAATCTTCGTCGGAAAAGGGATGCTTCGCCAGTTCTATTACAAAAACGGAAAAGATGTTACTGAGCATTTTTCGTACGAAGGCTGCATCGTAATGTGTATTGAGAGTCTGCTAAAACAAGAACCTACCCGATTGATAGTAGAGGCACTGGAACAATCTACCCTCTTCCTCTTTCCCTACAATGCGTTGCAAAGATTGGTAGAAACATCACCGGAAATCAATATGTTCTATCGAAAGATACTGGAATATTCGCTTATCGTTTCACAGGTAAAGGCAGATTCCTGGCGCTTTGAAACAGCACATGAACGCTATAACCTGTTACTCGAGCATCATCCGGAAATTATCAAACGGGCACCACTATCGCACATAGCCTCCTATTTGTTGATGACACCCGAGACACTAAGCCGGGTACGGTCGGGAGTATTATAAAAATCCTCCCTTAACTTCGTCTGTACTCTTTGGGAGACATCCCAACGTAGTGCTTAAAGTACTTGCCAAAGAAAGACTGATTGGCAAAATGAAGATATTCGGCTATCTCCTGCACACTCATTTCAGAGGATTTAAGTAAAGCGCGTGCTTCAAGAATCACAAAATTATCAATCCATTCACCAGCCGTTTTACCACTCACTTCTTTCACTACTCCGGAAAGATGTTTAGGAGTAAGACACAACTTATTGGCATAGAATATTACAGAACGTTCCATTTTGTAACAAGCAGACACTTCACGCATAAATTTCTCAAAGAGTTCTTCCTTACGCGTCTTGGGACGAATCTCATCAACAGGCATATGTTTGCGACAAAAGTTATAAACATCATAAAACATAGCCGAAAGGATACCTTTGGCTATCTCCTTACGGAATGCATTATCTTTCATTTTCACTTTCTTCCACAAGAAAGAGTGATATTCCAACATGCAATCCTGCTCGGTTTTACTCAAAGGTATACAGGGATGCTCTTTGATATAAAACATAAAAGAAAGCAACTCTTTCATCTGCGTAAAAGTCCGGTCTATAAACTGAGGAGAAACAGCGATATAAATAGCACTGAAATCGTCGCTGACACCCAAGCTTTGGATTATCTGGTCAGGAAGAGTCATCAGCAAAGTTCCGGCAGTTACTTCAAACTCTCTCAGATTAACTCCTACCTTTCCCGACCCAGTAAGGCAAACGGCTATCACAGCAGCATTAATACGGTTAGGAAACTCATCCATAGGAACATCCGAAACATCATCGAATATGGCAAAATCATTGTCTATAAAATCTATCCTCCGTAATCCCTGTACAGAGGCTATATTCACTTGTGGAATTACTTCATTCTCCATTTTATCGTATCTTTTTCGCAAATATATATATTATTTCCATTTATAATAACCTATATCTCAAATAAAGCGAAAAATAGAACAATTATAAATCAAAAAAATGCCATACGTTTTATTTCGCATGGCATTCATTCTGCATTTACAGACAAGTACAATCAGTTCATAATCTTAATACCGATAAAATAAGTTCTGGGCTGTGTAGGACCATAGAAATAACCCGAATCACGAAATTCTCCTTTATCAAGATCTTTCTGAAAACTATTGAATATGTTTTGTACACCACCATTCAGTTGCAGTTTGATATGATCGTGTAGTATAAAAGTATAGTTCAGTTTCAGATTAAGATCGAAAAATTGAGGAGTATGTTCCATACGATCTTCGGGGATATAACCCGCCATATGGGGTACAATCATCTTTCCGGTATAGGTACCCGACAGAGAAAAATCAAAGTGTTCCGTAGGTGCAGAGGTAAAAGTAAAGTATCCGTAATAATCGGGAGTACGGGGCATACGCCGGGTAGTCAGTGCAGGTATCCCCTCTTCTTCTACTGCGTCACGCCATACCACATCATGAGTATAACGACTACGTTGCGCTGTAAAGCCTAACTGGAATTGAACTTCACGCCCATGAGCAATCTTCGCATCAAGATTTGCGCCATAAACACGTGCACCATGAGCATTACGACGTTCTTTTATCATATCTCCGTTTTCATCTTCACCAATATTCACCAATGTAAACACATGACGCAGATCGGTGTAGAAACCTTCTAACAATATATTTGCCAGCCAATGTCCAATAGGCAATGTCCAGTCCACAGAGCCGCTGTAACTATTAGAACGTTCCTCACGCAAATTGTCTGCCAGCTTAATCTGAATACCTTCACCTCCTACGGCTGTCACATGAAGATCTTCGTCATAAGCCTGTGGAGCACGAAAACCGGTAGAATATGTGAGGCGTGCCTGAAGATTATCCATCGGCTTATAAAGCAGATTGACACGAGGACTGAAAATCAGTTTATCAATCAGGTTGTGCTTATCCATACGCAAACCAACGAGCATCGTGAGCTGTCTCATACGCCACTCGTTCTGAACAAAAGTACCGGCTATGCGTACATTTTGTTTCATGTCACGGTGATACCCGGTCATGACATCATGCAAGGCATTATCCTGATATTCAAAACCACCGGTAAAAGTGGCCGGAGCAAAAAGGCAATTATTCATCTGCCCCACATACATGCCACCCAGTACCCAGGTAAGATCATCTGTTTTACCATACGCTTTGAGATTCTTCTGAGCACCATAATAGCTGTTACGATCCGTATGCTGGATAGAACCGTATAAAGACATTTTATGTTTTGCTTCATTCCAATAGTGATCATAGCTCAATCCGCCACTATTAATAATATGTTTAGTCTGCTCAGTTATATCGGTTTCATGTGGTTGAAGGTTAAATTTGTTTCCGCCACGGCGAAACTCATTGGTAGTGTGATATTCAATATTGATACGGCTATTGTATGAAGGACGATAGTAAGCACGGAGTCCAAAGGTATTCATATTCAGTTTGCCCAATTCGGAAAAGCCGTCACCATCGGCATCATAAGGGTTGCGGTTACGATACGTCTCGTACAAAGCAATGCCATACGTATTATCTTTGGCAACGAGCGAAACATTCCCACCCATATATTGTTCCCAGGATTTACCATTCATATTTGACATCATGCTGGATACCTGGAAAGAGTTACTGACAGGGTCTTTAGTGATAATATTGATAGTACCTCCTACGGCATTGGCACCAAATAAAGCCGATCCACCACCACGCACTATCTCTATACGTTCTACCATATTCACCGGAATCTGTTCCAGCCCGTATACCCCGGAAAGGGCACTAATAACCGGACGGCTGTTTATCAGAATTTGGGAGTACGGGCCCTCCAAACCATTGATACGTACCTGTGGAAAGCCACAATTCTGACAGTTATTCTCCACACGAAGTCCCGACTGATAATTTAGCGACTTAGCAAGATCGGTAGAGTTTACTGTTTCAAATAGCTTTGCACTCATCACATTAACTACTACAGGAGCTTCCCGGCGGCTAACCTCATTACGATTGGCAGAAACCACTACTTCATCAGTCATGAAGCTCTCTTCCTCCAATTGGAAATGAAGAACAGCCGTAAAGTCTTTACTCACTGTCACTGTCTTCTCCTGGTTTTTATAGCCCATGGCTTGTACTCGCAGCGTATATTTACCCGGAGCAAGGTTACGAAATTCAAACTGCCCCTCATCATTAGAGACAGCTCCAGACGTACGAAGCTTTTCGGGAACAGTACCACCATTATAACTAACCACACGTACAGTGGCATAAGGAACATTCTCTTCGGTTCCTTTCACAATAACGTGACCGGAAATCATATTGCCTTCCTTGATAGGATTGACAGCATAAGTAATCATGCTCAGGCATAGAAGCATAAGCAGGATGATATTTTTTTTCATTCTGAAATTACAATATTATATATAATGAATAAAGAAAAAAAAGAGTAATAATTTAATAATCAACAACAAAGATACACTGAACGTATCTTCTACAACAAACTATTAAATTATTATTTTCAAGCCCGGATTGCAGGCGGGGCACGAAGAGAAAGTACCCGCAAATGCATTCCTGACACAACAGGAATCTCCGGCTGTACTTCCACGTAGAAAAGTAACGGACGTACAGGATCTATTACATTGACCGGTATATCAGCTTCCAATGAATGGAAAGAAGATAAACGGTTAATTACAACAATCTCGGTTTTAGTGTGGGTGTGTTTGCAATGACTGGGGTGAGAGTGAACTATCATGACACCATTGACGTAGTGTACATGGGTAAACATCGTAATGCCTGCCTGATACACGGTAAATAGCGTCAGCAACAGAAGGGATGATAGAACTCTTTTTACACGTCTCACCTGTTATAGTCTCTTTATTTTAAAATTGAGGTGCAAAGTTAAGCATTATCTCAAAGATTTTTAAATAAAAAGAGGATGTATTTAACAAATTACCTACAAATAGGTACAAAGTTCTTCGAGATACTTCCTATCCGTTTCATCAAAAGTGCTCAGCTGTTCACTATCAATATCGAGTACTCCCCACACCTCACCATCTTTTAGCAACGGCACTACAATTTCCGAACGAGACAGAGAGCTACAGGCTATATGTCCCGGAAAAGCATCTACATCAGGTACAATCAGTGTCTGCTTCTCCTGCCAGGCAGTACCACAAACCCCTCTCCCCTTACGAATGCGTGTACAAGCAATAGGTCCCTGAAAAGGAGCAAGTACCAACTCATTCTCCTTAACCAGATAAAACCCAACCCAGAAGAAGCGAAACGCCTCCTTCAAAGCAGCAGTAACATTAGCCAAGTTGGCTATTAAATCAGTCTCTCCTTCAACAAGAGACTTTATTTGTGGCAACAAAAAAGAATATTGCTCTTCTTTACTACCGGATATAAGAATTAAATTTTCAGACACGGCGAGAATAATTAGTGATTAGTGGTAAGTGATTAGTGATAAGTGAGCAGGTGAGTAGTGATTAACAACTACACTATAGTCCGCATGGAACTAATCACTTATCACTAATCACTTACCACTATTTAAACAGTTTTTTATAATCTCTCTCTGCAGCCGGCACCGTCCAATCCTCTGGAATAAACTTCCACTGATTCAAAGCACGAGGATCGAGCGTACCTTTCTTCTCAATGTAATTCATCAGATAATAGCGCAAATCTTTATCTGTGGAAAAGATAATACGATCTTTCAACTCATTCTGAGGGATACCTGCACCTTTTGTCAGTAGTTCACCTCCTCCATTGCCACGATAGGAGTTGAGAGCAACCTTATAAATCTTATCCATGCTGAAAGGAGTACCGTCCGCCATACTGATAATCGTCACTTTTTCCCCTTGGGGTTTCGTAACATCTACTGTATAAATGATGCCCGCAGCAGAATCAAAATTAAAGCTGAAGTTCTGAAACGAAGCACGATCTTCTGCCCCTTCACGACGTTTCTTCTTAAACCACAACAAATGATCATCGGGAGATTTCATCTGATTAGTCCACATATAATAAGAAGCTTCAAGAACGTCTTTTATCTCCCTGCCAGAAAGTGTCATCACATAAAGCATATTCTCATACTTATATAAATTGAACATATCGCTGACATGAATATCGCCCTTTTTAATCTCGGCATCAAATGACAGCGGAGCAGTAAAAGAAATATCAGCACCGGATATATCAAGTTGCAGGGAATGAATAAAATCAATAAAAGCCGAAGGACCAAAATAGGCCGGACGGGTAGATATATCTTCAGTAAAAGTACCTATCTTTTTTGACACAAACTGCTCTACTGCATTATACTGAGGGGTAAATTCTTTTATAAAATCCTCACTGATACCATAGTCCTCTGTGGGAGTAAGCACTCCTTCAATCTGCTTGCTCTGCACTTTACCATCTTTCAGTTTTACCGTCACATCCACATTGGAAACTACAATTCCATTACTGGCCGGATCAATAACCAACACAGAATCACCCGCAACGTTCATAATCTTTTTACACTCACGGGCATGATCATGCCCCATCAGTACAATATCAAAACCGGGAACATTTTTTGCCACATTCAGTGATGCATTCTCATTATATTTACCAGACATACGAAAAGCATCCTGCCCGGCATGGAAAAGTCCGACTACAATATCCGGATTCTCTTTCTCACGGATAATCTTCATCCATTTCTGTGCCGTTTGCTCCATATCATCAAAGCGAAGTCCCTGCCACAGATTTTCTGAAAGCCACGCAGGAATAGCAGGAGTAATCATGCCCAATACTACTATTTTAACTCCGTCCCGTTCTAATACTTTATAAGGTTTCAGATAAGTTTCACCAGTGGCAGTATCAATAATGTTTGCACCAAGCACAGGAAAATTGCATTCGCCAATCCAACGATCAAAAACGCCGCGACCGGTTTCTACATCATGATTTCCCATGTTACCGGCATCATACTTCATATAGTTCATCATCTCGGCACAGAGATGAGGAGAAACCGTATCTATATAATTATAATAATAAGCGGTAGGCTGGCCTTGCAATATATCACCGTTATCAAGCAGAATAAGATTATCTTTGTAAGTCTCACGCTCCTTCTGCACCAATGCATAAATACGCGCCAGACTTCCTCCCCATTCTTTTTGGATAATGAAATTATAGGGATAATAATTACCATGTACATCACTGGTCTGCACAATTTTCAATTTCACCTCACGCTCTTGTGCCGGCAACGCCAACATAAAGCATAACAGTAAGGTACAAATAGAAATAAATCTTTTCATAAGATTATAATGTTATAGGGTTATAAAGTTGTAATGTTATAGAGTTGTTGTAAGTTATAATGTTATAATTGAGATTGACGTTATTGACTTTAAAAAGAGTTATGTGGTCATCACATTATACAACTCTTTATAACCCTATAACTTCTTCCTATATAACCGGCATTGAAAAAACAAAACGGGCTCCTTCGGTATAGTCCGGATCCACCCATATCTCACCACCCCATTTCTCAACAGTAAGTTTACAGATGGACAATCCCAATCCTGTCCCTTGTGCATATTCGTCTAATTTTTCAAAGCGTTCAAATACTAACTTTTGTTTCTCCTTTGGAATGCCGCAACCAGTATCAGTCACAGAAAAAAAGGCTAACTTCCGCCCTTCATCCACCGAAAAGTCCAAAGTAATAACACCATCTTGTGTAAATTTAGCAGAGTTGGAAAGCAGATTAATAATAACTTGCTGCAATCGCTGTACGTCCGTATTGATTACAAAATCCTCATGCTTACTGGTAAACACAAATTTATTATTGGATTTACGGGAAAAATCGACAGAAGTTAACACCTGTCGGCACAGCTGAACTACATCACAAGGTTCTTTTGTCATCCTCACCCTGTCTGCATCAAGCCGAGAGAGATCGAGTATATCATTTATTAATCGAAGTAACAGGTCTGAATTGGATTTAATGATTTCCGAATACCCCTTTCTATCTTCGTCGGAACTTCCTTCGGCAGTCAACACATCCGAAAAGCCCACAATAGCATTCAGCGGAGTACGTATCTCATGGCTCATATTGGCCAAGAAGGCACTCTTCAGCCGATTGGATTCTTCAGCACGATCTTTGGCTTCACGCAAATCTACTTCCGACCGTTGCAAGTCATCCTTCAAACGTTTTGTTCTAAAATAGAAAAAGAGTGAAATGATCAGTCCACCTACTAATATTACAAATATGCTGATTGCTGCCCATATCTGATACATATATAGCTGATAGAAAGATACAGGTTTGCCAACTATTTCCACATGAAAAGGCAAAGATTTTATATCCAATTTCAAATCTTTCACTTTCTTATAGTCAAGTACAGCCTTACTGCCTACTATCTCTACATGACTGACCGTATCTTTCGGATTATCAAGCAGACGAATGGCTTCACGAGCCATTTCACGACCAAAAGGCCGATAAGCAGGAATTACTCCACCAACAGCCCAATAACCCAGTCCAATAGAAGCCGGAGTAAAAGCGGGTACTGTAGGATTAGCCTCCATCATCATATAAGTGGCATTACGCATAAAATAGCTTTCATTCATATCCACACGCCACGTACCCACCATGACCGCCGTATTTTCAGGCAACTTCTGGAACTTGTCCAAAATAGTATAAATTGTATTAGAACGTCCGTCCAATAATATCAAATCCATTTCCGGGAACTTCTTCATTTTTTCCCTCACAAGTGCCTGCATGGCAACTCCTCCATATGTATTATCAGAGATAAAAGCGATATGGCGCGTATCAGGATAGAGGTGTTTAAGCAATTGTATATTACCCTCAATATCATATTCATAAACAAAGCCTGCTCTCACTTTATGGTGCCCAAGATCATCAGAAACGAAATCCACAGACTCAGGCATCCATTCTTTCAGATTAATTGTATCTTCCGGCAAAATCACCGCATTACGACTGGTCAAGCTACACATAACCGGTATTTGTGCTACCAATGAATCTTCCTGTGACAAATAAGATGCCCATGCCTCCTGTCCTAACAAAATAATAAGCTCCGGTCGTTGAGTTTCCGTATATTTAGAAAGGATCTGTTGCATCATTCCCTTCCATTGAGGAGCCTCCGAAAAGCTTTTGCAGTTCATATTCTCAATCTCAATATTGTACTTACCACCGCATCTGGTATATTCATCCATGAAATCGGAGATGGTCACCGAAGTCTGATGAGCAGCCGGATTATAAGAACAAATAATCAGAATAGACCGGGTATCCTGAGCTGCATAGCCCACCACTGGCCAAAGAAAAACAATGGGAAGGAGGAAGGAAAAGACATATCGGATATATGGCAACATATTTATATATACGCGTTTTTTTGTTGCCGCAAATATACTAAAAGTTGGCAATTAATAGGAGATTAATATGTACATTTGTCAGCGAATCATTATAAAAACATTTATGGAATTATTTCACAAGATGATTTCTGCTGCTTTGAATATATCAGAGAAGCAGGTCAGTAACACTTTGAATCTACTAAAAGACGGCGCTACCATTCCTTTTATCAGCCGTTATCGTAAAGAAGCTACAGGAGGCCTGGATGAGGTACAAGTAGAAAACATAAAAACCCAGTACGACAAACTCTGTGAGATAGTCAAGCGTAAAGAAACCATTCTCACCACTATCAACGAACAGGGTAAACTGACTGCCGAACTGCAAAAACGTATTGAAAGCACCTGGGATACTACTGAATTGGAAGACATCTACCTCCCCTATAAGCCCAAACGTAAAACCAGAGCGGAAGCCGCTCGCCAAAAAGGGCTTGAACCCCTTGCAATGGTATTGATGCTACAACGCGAAAATAATCTTGATGTTAAAGCTGCCACCTTTGTAAAAGGAGACGTGAAAGATGTGGAAGATGCTCTGAAAGGTGCGCGCGATATTATAGCCGAACAAGTTAATGAAGACGAACGTGCCCGTAATGCTATACGTAACCAATTCAATCGTCAGGCTATAATCAGTGCCAAAGTGGTGAAAGGTAAAGAAGAGGAAGCTGCAAAATACCGCGACTACTTTGATTTTTCCGAACCATTAAAGCGTTGCACTTCGCATCGGTTATTAGCCATCCGCCGTGCCGAAGCAGAAGGTTTGCTAAAGGTATCTATTACCCCGGATGACGAGGAATGCATCGAGAAGCTCGAACGCCAGTTCGTTCGTAGCAATAACGAATGCGCCCGACAAGTAGCAGAAGCGGTACAAGACTCTTACAAACGACTACTAAAACCCTCCATCGAAACCGAATTTGCCGCTATGACAAAGGAGAAAGCCGACGAAGAAGCAATCCGTGTATTTGCCGAGAATCTTCGCCAATTGCTCCTTGCCCCACCATTGGGGCAGAAACGGGTATTGGGTATAGATCCCGGATTCCGTACAGGATGTAAGGTAGTATGTATGGATGCACAAGGCAATCTGCTGCATAATGAAAATATCTATCCTCATCCACCGGTAGATAAGAAGAAAGAGGCCGCAGCCAAGCTACGTAAAATGGTAGAAGCCTATCAAATAGATGCCATCGCCATCGGAAACGGTACAGCCAGCCGGGAAACGGAATTCTTTGTTACCACCCAGCAATTCGACCGTCCCTTACAGGTATTTGTTGTCAGTGAGCAAGGTGCTTCCATCTATTCAGCTTCTAAAATAGCCCGTGATGAGTTCCCCGAATATGACGTAACCGTACGTGGTGCCGTTTCAATAGGACGCCGATTAATGGATCCGCTTGCCGAACTGGTAAAAATTGATCCGAAATCCATCGGTGTGGGACAGTATCAGCACGATGTAGACCAAACCAAACTAAAAAAGGCACTTGATCAGACAGTAGAGAATTGCGTAAACCTGGTAGGCGTTAACCTCAATACAGCCAGTAGTCATCTGTTGACCTATATCTCCGGATTAGGACCACAGTTGGCACAAAATATAGTAAACTATCGTGCCGAAAACGGTGCTTTCGATTCACGTAAAGCATTAATGAAAGTTCCCCGCATGGGTGCAAAAGCATTTGAGCAATGTGCCGGCTTCCTTCGTATTCCACAAGCCAAGAACCCTTTGGACAATACAGCCGTACATCCCGAAAGTTATTGCATCGTAGAGCAAATGGCTAAAGATATGAAATGTAGTGTTGCTGAATTGATTACTAATAAAGAGTTACGTAGCAAAATCAATGTATCAGCTTACGTCACTCCAACAGTGGGTATGCCTACTCTACAAGACATCATGCAGGAGCTTGAAAAGCCGGGACGTGATCCACGCCAGACGATCAAAGCTTTTGAATTTGATAAGAATGTACGTACCATCAATGACCTCCGTGAAGGAATGATACTTCCGGGAATTGTTGGTAATATTACCAACTTTGGCGCCTTTGTAGATATAGGTATCAAAGAGAACGGACTGGTGCACCTCTCGCAATTAGCCGAACGTTTCATTTCCGATCCCACCGAAGTAGTATCTATTCATCAGCAAGTTATGGTGAAAGTTATGAGCGTAGATAATGAGCGAAAACGCATACAATTAACGATGATTGGTGTAGAGCAAAGCTAACGCAAATATCTTGATTATCTTAAAACAAAAATCGCCCGATTCACTCCTAAGAATGAACCGGGCGATCTCTTATTTATATCTATTTGTCCGCTAAGCCATCATAGCCTGTCCGCCAAATACACCAGCCAAGGCACTTGCCACAGCTATAACCACTTTCAAAATCGTATTCCAAATCGTCTTTTTCATTTCTCTCTCATTTTAATAACGTATCAAGTGCCGCGCAGCCAACTTTCAACTCTCAATTGTCAACTTTCAACTAAATAACGTGAGTTCGATATAATTTTAGAATAATCTTAATTGCCCGTCATTGATAAAATAGAGCTCAATGGCGGGTTTCTTCTCAAAGAAACAATATGCTGCAATAGCAGACAATGCATTTGCAATAAAATTATTGAATGATCTATGCCTTGAATGTTCTATCTGCGCAATATTTTTGAGTTCATCATTTACGGTTTCAATTAATGCTCTTTTCCTTAATAGAATCTTATCTGCTATGCTCATTAGCATATTCTTCATATTGTTCTTTACCTTGGTAACTAGCTGTACCTCATTGACGAATAGGGTCTTAAAGAGTGTTTTCCCTATATACCCCTTATCCGCATATAGTTTTCCTTTGATATTCTAAAAGAAAGCCTCCTGCTTAAGTGGTTCCCTGTCATCTACTCCACCGGGAGTAAACATGAAGTTTAGTATTTCTCCCTTATCATTGATAATCAAGTGCAGCTTGAAATCGAAGAACCACCCCATTGAACATTTTCCACGTGCAGCCAGTCCTTCAAATGTTTTGTGGATATGGATACGTTGGTTGCGGCAAACCCGTAAGGGAGTGGAATCTGCAAAACTAATTCCTGTGCATTGTCCTAAGAGCACCTGTTTGATGAATATTGTCAATGGGAGAAGAATCTCTTTTTCTAATTCAACAAAACGGTTATAGGAGACGTGAACCGGGAACAAGTGGAATAAATGCTTGCATACATATTCCAGATAATAGTGTTTGAAGCAGCGGAAACCACCCGAATGAAAAAGAATCAGAATAACCATGAGCTCTGAATCGCTCATACGATTAGGCTTATTTCGGTGCTTATGACCTTCAACTTTGTCTTCCAACATATATTTCTCTTGTTGCTTGGTAAATTCTTTGCAGAAATCATCTGCCAAACAATAAATTTCTGTAATTTTGCTTTCGGTGAACATAGCGGTAAAAGTTTGGTAAATATTGTATTTGAACACTATGAATTTACTACTTTTATCGCTAATCACCAAATTTGCAATAAATTAAATATTGTCTTATATCGAACTCACGTTAATTACAGCAGGCTATTGGAGAGCCTGAGGCTGCACAATGTGAAGGACTAAACCGAGATTAAGGCGATACTGAGGCTATCGGACTACGGCAGGAAAGGGACGGAAATATGGAAAATACTGGCAAAAACAAACTGGAACAGGATTGAAGCACCGGGAAAGTATATTCTGAAAATACTCAGGACTTCACAGTAGAAAACAGGTTTAAAAACCTGGAAATCAAGCAATAAAAAAGTACGTACTTTGGTATCCCAAAAGTACGTACTTAACGCACTGTTAATATGCATTTTAAACCACCTTTAATATACTAAGTTTACATACAAAGAATTAAAAGCTTAAATTCATAAAAAAGAGTTATACCCCCAATACTATATTAGCATCGATGTTTAACTTGCGGCTTATCTCACGGGCAACCTTCAAGGTTGGTTCACACTTTCCAGAAATATATTCACTCACCCGTGATGGACTCACGTTTAATATCTCCGATAATTTAGTTTGTATAAGCCCCATTTCGTACATACGAAGTTTAATAACATCAGCTAAAAAAGGAGATTCTATTGGAAAATGTTCTTCTTCATAATCTGCGACCAAGTCAGAAATCAAATCCAATTCAAGATGTTCTATTTTACTTGTATTCCTCCCAGCTCTTTATAGCAATATCATCAATACTCATTGTACAGAAGGCATTGATAAATGCACTTGCCAAACGGGCATTGGTAATCAGGGGTACATTCAGATCGATAGCTGCACGGCGTATTTTATATCCGTTGTCGAGCTCACCGGCTGTGAGATTCTTCGGAATATTAACTACCATATCTATCTCTTTGTTATGGAGCATTTCAAGCGCCTGCGGATGCTTGTCCGACTCACTCGGCCAGTAGACCAGGGTACTCTCAATGCCATTCTCAGCAAGAGTTCGGTGTGTTCCACCGGTAGCATACAGTTTATACCCCTTATTGACCAGCATACGGGCCGCCCCCATCATATCTATCTTTTGCTTGGGTGTACCGGTAGAAAGGAGAATACTCTTTTTAGGAATACGATAACCAACAGAAAGCATGGCTTTCAGAATGGCACAGGAGGTATCAGAACCAATACAGCCAACCTCACCGGTAGAAGCCATATCTACACCTAATACAGGATCGGCCTTCTGCAAACGGTTGAAGGAGAACTGTGACGCTTTGATACCGACATAATCAAGCTCAAAAAGATTCTTTGATGGTTTTTCTACAGGCAGGCCGAGCATTACTTTAGTTGCCAGTTCGATAAAGTTAATCTTCAGCACTTTGCTGACGAAAGGAAAACTACGCGAAGCACGCAGGTTACACTCGATAACCTTAATATCATTCTCACGGGCAAGATACTGGATATTGAACGGACCGGAGATATTCAATGCTTTCGCAATCTCACGGCTGATACGCTTGATACGACGAACGGTTTCTACATACAGTTTCTGAGGAGGGAACTGAATAGTAGCATCTCCGGAATGCACACCGGCAAACTCGATATGCTCACTGATAGCATACGCGATGATCTCACCATTCTGCGCCACAGCATCCATTTCTACCTCTTTGGCATGTTCAATAAACTGGCTTACCACTACCGGATGTTTTTTAGAAACATTAGCTGCCAATTTAAGGAAACGCTCCAGCTCTTCCTGGTTGGAACAGACGTTCATGGCTGCACCACTAAGCACATAGGAAGGGCGAACAAGCACCGGAAAACCGACCTCATCAACAAACTCATTAATATCGTCCATAGAGGTGAGCTCGCGCCAGCGAGGCTGATCTACACCAATACGATCGAGCATGGCAGAGAACTTCTCGCGGTCTTCGGCATTATCTATGCTCTTGGCAGAAGTACCTAGGATATTGACTTTCTGTGCATCCAGACGCAGAGCAAGATTATTCGGAATCTGGCCACCGGTGGAGACAATGACCCCATGCGGATTTTCCAGTTCAAGAATATCCATTACGCGTTCAAAAGTCAACTCGTCAAAGTAGAGACGATCGCACATGTCATAGTCCGTAGATACCGTTTCCGGATTATAGTTGATCATAACGCTACGCCAACCTTCTTTACGAATGGTATTCAGCGCCTGCACACCACACCAGTCAAACTCTACGGAAGAGCCGATGCGATAAGCACCGGAACCAAGTACGACAATGGATTTATGATCACCCAGATAGGTTACATCATTGGCCACACCACTGTAAGTGAGATACAGATAATTGGTCTGTGCAGGGTATTCGGCCGCCAGTGTATCAATCTGCTTCACTACAGGCAGGATGCCTACACTCTTCCGATAATTACGCACATAGAGAATGCCATCTTCCATATCCCCCTGAAAACCGATGCCACGAGCTATCTGGAAGTCAGAGAATCCCTGTACCTTCGCTTTGCGAAGTAGTTGAGGGCTGAGATTTGACAATTGAGAGTTAAAAAATGCAGCAGCATCTTTCACTGCCAATTGTCCACTGTCCACTGTCAATTGCCTAAGCTCCTCGGAAGTACGCATGATATTCATCAGTTTCTGAAGGAACCATTTATCAATCTTGGTCAGATCGTGTACCTGGTCAATCGTATATCCGGCACGGAAAGCTTTGGAAATGACGAAGATACGTTTATCAGTAGGTTCGCGCAGGGCTTTATCAATATCGGCTATCACGAGTTCTTTGTTTTCTACAAAGCCGTGCATGCCTTGGCCTATCATACGGAGACCTTTCTGGATAGCCTCTTCAAAGGTACGGCCGATAGCCATCACCTCGCCTACGGATTTCATAGAGGAACCCAACTCTTTGTCTACACCATGGAATTTTCCTAAGTCCCAACGGGGTATCTTACAAACCACGTAGTCCAATGCAGGTTCAAAAAAAGCACTGGTAGTTTTAGTGACGGAGTTCTTCAAATCGAACAGGCCATAACCGAGTCCTAATTTGGCAGCAACAAAAGCCAACGGATAACCGGTTGCCTTGGACGCCAATGCCGATGAACGCGAAAGACGGGCATTTACCTCGATAACGCGATAATCTTCCGATTCAGGATCGAAGGCATACTGCACGTTACATTCACCCACGATGCCAATATGACGAATGATACGAATGGCGAGTTCACGCAGTTTGTGGTATTCTTTATTGGTCAATGTTTGTGACGGAGCAATTACAATAGATTCCCCAGTATGAATGCCCAGCGGATCGAAGTTCTCCATGTTACAAACGGTGATACAGTTGTCGAAGCGGTCGCGTACTACCTCGTACTCCACTTCTTTCCATCCTCTTAATGATTTTTCGACAAGCACCTGCGGAGAGAAAGCAAAGGCTTTCTCAACAAGCACATCCAGCTCTTCTTCGTTATCACAAAAACCGGAACCAAGTCCGCCAAGCGCATAAGCGGCACGAACAATCACCGGATAACCTAACTCCCGGGCTGCACGGCGTGCATCTTCTACATTTTCTACGGCTTCACTTTTGATGGTTTTTACATCAATCTGATTCAGTTTCTCCACAAAGAGCTCACGATCTTCCGTATCGATAATGGCCTGCACGGGAGTACCGAGTACCTTTACATTGTATTTTTCAAGGGTGCCTTCCCTGTAAAGGGCCACCCCACAGTTCAACGCAGTCTGCCCACCGAAAGCAAGCATAATGCCTTCCGGTTTCTCTTTCTGAATTACTTTCTCTACGAAGTAAGGAGTCACAGGGAGGAAATAGATCTGATCGGCTACTCCTTCACTGGTCTGCACCGTAGCAATGTTAGGGTTGATAAGAATGGTTTCTATACCTTCCTCTTTCAGAGCCTTCAGGGCTTGCGAACCCGAATAGTCAAACTCTCCGGCTTCACCGATTTTCAAAGCACCGGAGCCGAGGAGCAATACTTTCTTTATATTTTGTTCTTTCATTGATTACATATTTTTTGGTTGCACCACAAAGGGCACGGGACTCTCTTCTCCCGTACTCTCGCTTACACTGCGGTGAATATTGAATTACAATAGCTTTACGAATTCGTCAAACAAGAATTCAGTATCCGTTGGGCCACTGGCAGCTTCGGGATGGAACTGTGCCGAAAACCAGGGGTTTGTTTTATGACGAATACCTTCATTAGAACCATCATTCATATTAATGAAGAGTGGCTCCCACTCAGCACCCAATGTATTGTTATCAACGGCATAACCATGATTCTGACTGGTAATGAAACAACGTTCCGTGCCCACCATGCGTACCGGTTGATTATGGCTACGATGGCCATATTTGAGCTTGTATATCTTAGCACCACCCGCTTTCGACAATAACTGATTTCCCATACAGATTCCAAAAATAGGAAGTTGGGGATTCTGCATCGCTTTACGGATATTCTGTACGGCAGCATCACAGGTATCAGGATCCCCCGGACCATTGGATATAAACAGACCATCAAACTGTAATCCGTTAAAATCATAATCCCAAGGGACACGAATGACTTCAACATTACGTCTGAGCAGGCAACGGATGATGTTTGTTTTTACTCCACAATCTACAAGAACAACCCGCTTTAGTTGACAATTGACAGTTGACAATTGACAGTTAAGTTGCGCAATGGGGAGATCTATACTAAAAGAGCGACTTTCACCGTTCGCATAGACGATGATCTCTTTGCAAGAAACCTTATCGACATAATTAATATTTTCATAACTATCCACTGTCAACTGTCCATTGTCAACTGTCAATTGTCCACTGTCAACTGTCAATTGTCCACTGTCCACTGTCAACTGTTCACTGTCAAATACAATTTTACCCATCATCACCCCATGTTCACGCAACACTTTGGTCAGTTCACGGGTATCAATGCCTGTAATACCGGGCACTTGTTCACGCTTCAGCCAGTCGGCAAGGCTTTCCACTGCATTCCAGTGACTGTATTCTTCCGAATAGTCACTCACAATGATAGCTTCGGCATGAATTCTCTCACTTTCCATAAAAGTAGCCAATCCATTAGTTTCAAAAGTGAAAGGAGGCACACCATAGTTACCCACCAATGGGTATGTCAGTGTCATCAACTGTCCGGCATATGAAGGATCGGTCAGACTCTCCGGATAGCCTGTCATGGCGGTATTGAATACTACTTCGCCCGCCACCGGCTTCTCGTAGCCAAACGACTTACCATGGAAACGGCTCCCGTCGTCAAGGATTAAAGTTACATTTCGCATCTATTTATTTACTATTTGACAATTGAAAAGATTGACGATGAGACGATTTACAATTTACGATTGGGATGACTCCCATTTGCCAATAAAGTAACTTCAATCGTAAATTGTAAATCATAAAATCGTAAATCTCAAAATTGGTATACTTGTTCTATATAATTTATAAACGCTTCATTGAGCAGCTTCACACCACCCGGCGTAGGATAGTTGCCACTGAAATACCAGTCACCCGTGTGATGAGGACAAGCCTCATGTAAGCCACTGAGCGGTTGATACACAATCTCTACTTTGGCCTTCGTGCCTTTCGGAGTGAGCAATTCCACCATTTTGGCAGAAATCTCCTCATCGGTGAATGGGGCATAGATGTCCTTTACGTAATTCACCAACTGCTCTTTAGGTAGGCCAACCTGATCTTTCGACTTACGATAGGCAGCAGCAATCACATCTTTCATATCACGCTCTTTCAGGAGTTCTACAGCTGCTTTAAAAGCAATAAACTCACTCATCTTTGCCATGTCGATGCCGTAATAATCGGGATAACGCACTTGTGGCGAAGAGCTTACAATAACAATCTTCTTCGGATTCAGACGGTCGAGAATACCGATAATGCTCTGCCGGAGTGTTGTACCGCGCACAATACTGTCATCAATAATCACCAGGTTGTCTATACCGGCACGGAGGCTGCCGTAAGTGATATCATATACATGCGCAGCCAGGTCGTTACGGCTATTGCCCTCGGCAATAAAAGTACGCAACTTGATATCCTTGATAGCAACTTTTTCACTACGAATGCGCCGTGAGAGGATACGTTCAAGTTCTTCCATATCAGGATTGTGTCCCAAAGCAGCTATCTGCTGTACTTTCTCTTCATTCAGATAATTGTCCAATCCCTCAAGCATTCCGTAAAAAGCTACTTCGGCTGTGTTCGGAATAAAAGAGAACACCGTATGATCAAGGTCAGAGTTTATCGCTTTCAGAATACGGGGAATCAGTTTCTCTCCCAACAACTTACGCTCTTTATAAATGTCTGCATCGCTACCACGAGAGAAATAAATACGCTCAAAAGAGCAGGCTCTCTTCTCACGGGGTTTATTAATCTGAGTAGTACGAATCTGCCCCGCTTTGTTGATAAAGAGTGCTTGTCCAGGCTGCAATTCTTTAATTTCCTCCACAGGCACATTGAGTGCTGTCTGAATCACAGGACGTTCAGATGCCAGAACAGCTATTTCATCATCCTGATACCAGAAAGCAGGACGGATCCCCCACGGATCACGAATAGCGAAAGACTCACCACTTCCGGTCAGTCCGCAGATAACATATCCCCCATCCCACTCTTTACTGGAAGAACGCAGCACATTGGCAAGATCGATATGCTCTTCAATAAAACGGGTGATGCCCATTCCCGTCTGCCCTTCTGCTTCTGCAAGATTAAAGAGGCGTTCTACTTCCCGATCGAGACGATGCCCTACCTGTTCGAGCATAATATAAGTATCGGCATATTTGCGCGGATGCTGTCCGATAGCTGTAATACGGGTAAAAATCTCATCCACATTCGTCATATTGAAATTACCGCAAAGGGCCAGGTTCTTGGCACGCCAGTTGTTCCTTCTCAGAAACGGATGAACATAAGAAATACCGGATTTTCCGGTGGTAGAGTATCGCAGATGTCCCATATACACTTCACCGGCAAAGGGCAAGGTACGTTTGGCAAAATTAGCATCGTGCAACTGTTCAGAGGTCAGATCTTTAAAATTGCCTTGTACGGTCTCAAAAATCTCAGTAATGGCACTCGATCCTAATGCACGCTCACGGAACATATATTCTTCTCCCGGATTGGCTGCCAGTTTCACACAAGCCAGTCCGGCGCCTTCCTGTCCACGATTGTGCTGCTTCTCCATCAGGAGGTAGAGCTTATTCAATCCATACATCCACGTTCCGTACTTCTTCTCGTAATATTCCAACGGTTTGAGCAGGCGTATCATGGCAACGCCACATTCATGCTTTAATTGTTCCACCTTACTTATTTACTATTTGACAATCTATTTTGATTTACAATTAGACGATTGAAGGAATTTACAATTAGACGATTTACTATTTACAATTGAAGTTACCTTAATCTATAAATGGGAAGTAATCCCAATCGTAAATTGTCAATCGTCTAATCGTAAATCCCTTTATTCTACCGTTACCGACTTCGCCAGATTCCTTGGCTGATCCACATCCATCCCTTTACATACCGCCACATGATAGGCAAGCAATTGTAAAGGCATTGTGGTAATAAGCGGATCAAGACACTCCAGTGTTTCGGGAAGTTCGATACAATAATCAGCTACTTTGCTGATCACTGTGTCTCCTTCGGTGACAACAGCTATGACTTTTCCCTTACGGGCCTTTATCTCTTGTATGTTGCTGAGTACTTTTTCATACATTCCATTTTGAGTAGCAATAACTACCACAGGCATTTCGGCATCAATCAAAGCAATAGGGCCATGCTTCATCTCTGCTGCCGGATAACCTTCAGCATGAATATATGAGATTTCTTTCAGCTTCAAAGCTCCCTCCAAAGCTACCGGATATGAATACCCGCGACCAAGATAGATAAAATTATGCGCATACGTGAATATTTTAGATAATTCTGCGATTTTATCATTCAGTTTCAGGACTTTTTTCATTTTTTCAGGGATGCGGCTCAATTCGTGTACTACACTAAGGAAATGGGTCTCATCAATGGTTTGCTTCTCCCGCGCCAATGTCAGTGCAAGCATAGTGAGCACCGTAACTTGTCCGGTGAAAGCCTTGGTAGATGCCACCCCTATTTCGGGACCTACATGTATATAAGAACCTGTGTGCGTAGCACGCGGTATAGACGAACCGATAACATTACAAATGCCGTAGATAAATGCACCACGGCTTTTTGCCAACTCAACGGCAGCCAGTGTATCGGCAGTCTCACCACTCTGAGAGATAGCAATCACAACATCACTTTCGTCAATCACCGGGTCGCGGTAACGGAATTCGGATGCATATTCCACCTCCACCGGAATGCGGCAGAGACTTTCAATTAAGTGTTTGCCTATCAACCCGGCATGCCAGGAGGTTCCGCAGGCTACAATGACAAAACGCTTTGCTTTCAGAAGCCGCTCCTTATAATCAATGACGGCCGAAAGCACAACATTATTACTCTCTACATTGATACGCCCACGCATACAATCATAGATGCAATCGGGTTGTTCGAATATCTCTTTCAGCATAAAATGCGGATAACCCCCCTTTTCCAGTTGCCCTAAGTTTAACTCTACCTTTGTCACTTCAGGAGTCATCTCCACATTGTTCAGATTCACCACTTTCAGCTCCCTGTCCCGGTGTATCACTGCTATCTCTTCATCTTCCAGATATACTACCTTATCAGTATATTCTACAATAGGCGTAGCATCCGAAGCCAGGAAAAACTCATCTTCACCAATGCCCACCACCAACGGACTGCTTTTACGCGCTGCAATAATTTCATCGGGATGATCCTTCTCCAATACGGCAATAGCATACGCACCAATCACCTCACGCAATGCCAGCTGTACGGCTGTCAGCAAATCGAGGTTATTAGTCACTTTCATATATTCTATTAATTGTACGAGTACCTCGGTATCAGTACTGCTTTTGAATGTATAGCCTTTGGCCTGAAGTTTTTCTTTGAGAACGGCGTAGTTTTCGATGATACCGTTATGGATGAGAGCGAGAGTTTCGGAAGAGGAATAATGAGGATGGGCATTAACTGAACAAGGTTCTCCGTGAGTAGCCCAACGTGTATGTGCAATACCAATATTACCGGAAATATCTTTCTGTGTGACAAAATTTTCCAGTTCGGAGACTTTTCCTTTCGTCTTATACACATTCAACTGTTGGTTGTTACTGATTAGTGCTACCCCAGCGCTGTCGTATCCCCGATACTCCAGTCGCTTCAGCCCTTTGACAAGGATGGGGTAGGCTTCTTTTTTACCAATGTAGCCTACAATTCCACACATATTATCCTATTTTTATGTTTTCAGGGTACAAAGATATACAATTATAATAACATAAAGATTATTTTTACTATAAATATTTGACATAAGCATAGAAAAAAGTTATTTTTACGTCAAAACGTTAATTTTTCTATTATTTTATTCTCAAAAAGAAAGTAGTTTCAAATTTTAATAAAAAGACTTTCACTACCTTTCACATTAACATAAAAAACCGACATTGAACTACCAATTTATAACTTCAACATGAAGTATATGTAATTTATGTCACAATAAGCACTAATAAAGATATCAAAATGAAATTAAATCAATACTTTTGCAAAACAAAAAGACAGCATAAATAGGTATTATCATACAATAAAGCTAAACAGAATGAAGAAAAGAGAACTTTTTAACAACGAAACAAAAGAACTGCCTTACCAGCGACAGCCTGAACAACAGGGTTTGTATGATGCAGCAAACGAACACGATGCCTGCGGAGTAGGTATGCTGGTAAACATTCATGGAGAGAAATCGCACGACATTGTAGAGTCGGCACTCAAAGTACTCGAAAACATGCGTCACCGCGGAGCTGAAGGAGCTGATAATAAAACCGGAGATGGTGCAGGTATCATGTTACAGATTCCTCATGAATTCATTTTATTACAAGGTATCCCCGTACCCGAAAAAGGACGTTACGGCACAGGGTTGATCTTTTTGCCAAAAGAGCCGAAAGACCAGGCAGACATTCTGAGTATTATTATTGAAGAGACTGAAAAGGAAGGGCTTACACTCATGCACCTGCGCAATGTGCCTACCTGTCCTGAAATTTTAGGAGAAGCCGCACTGGCAGCAGAACCGGACATAAAACAGATTTTTATCACCGGGTTTACAGAAACAGAAACGGCCGACCGTAAATTATATATAATAAGGAAGAAGATTGAAAACAGGATACGCAACTCTTCCATCGCCACAAAGGACGATTTCTATATCGTTTCACTATCAACAAAAAGCATTATCTACAAAGGTATGCTTTCGTCACTGCAACTACGCAACTACTTCCCGGACCTCACAAACAGTTACTTCACCAGTGGATTAGCATTGGTACATTCACGTTTCAGTACAAACACTTTCCCAACATGGGGACTGGCACAACCTTTCCGCTTACTTGCCCACAATGGTGAAATCAATACGATCCGTGGTAATCGGGGATGGATGGAAGCACGCGAAAGTGTTCTTTCATCTCCTACCCTGGGAGATATTAAAGAGATACGTCCCATCATTCAGCCAGGGATGAGTGACAGTGCCTCACTGGATAATGTGCTGGAGTTTCTTGTGATGTCCGGTCTCAGCCTGCCTCATGCCATGGCTATGCTCGTACCGGAATCTTTCAACGAGAAGAATCCAATCAGTGAGGAGTTGAAAGCCTTCTACGAATATCATTCCATTCTAATGGAACCATGGGATGGCCCTGCCGCACTACTCTTCAGTGACGGACGCTATGCAGGAGGAATGCTCGACCGCAATGGGTTACGTCCGGCACGTTATCTTATCACTAAAAATGATATGATGGTAGTAGCCAGCGAAGTAGGTGTGATGGACTTTGAGCCGGGAGATATCAAAGAAAAAGGACGCCTGCAGCCTGGCAAAATCTTACTGGTAGATACCGAAAAGGGAGAAATATATTATGATGACGAACTGAAACAACAATTGGCAAATGCCAAACCCTATCGGAACTGGCTGTCAGCCAACCGCATTGAACTGGATGAGCTGAAAAGTGGACGCAAAGTTCCTCACAGCATAGAGAGGTACGATTGTATGTTACGCACTTTCGGCTATTCGAAAGAGGATATAGAAAAGATTATCAGCCCGATGGCTACCACCGGGGCAGAACCGATTCATTCAATGGGTAACGACACTCCATTGGCAATACTTTCGGACAAGCCGCAACTGTTATACAACTACTTTCGCCAACAGTTTGCCCAAGTGACCAATCCTCCCATCGATCCCATCCGGGAAGAACTGGTAATGTCGCTGACTGAATATATCGGAGCAGTAGGGATGAATATTCTAACACCAAGCGAGAGCCATTGTAAAATGGTACGCCTGAACCACCCTATCTTGAATAATACTCAACTGGATATTCTGTGCAACATTCGTTACAAAGGTTTCAACACAATAAAACTGCCCATGCTTTTTGAAATATCACGTGGTAAGGCGGGGTTGCAGGAAGCCTTGAACAATCTATGCAAGCAAGCGGAAGAGTCAGTGGCAGACGGAGTAAACTACATTGTACTGACGGACCGTGACGTAAATGCTACACATGCAGCCATCCCCTCGTTATTGGCTGTAAGTGCAGTGCACCATCACCTTATAGCGGTAGGAAAACGTGTGCAGACAGCCCTCATTGTAGAGAGCGGTGAAATACGCGAAGTGATGCATGCTGCTCTGTTACTTGGTTTCGGAGCAAGTGCACTGAATCCCTATATGGCATTTGCCGTCCTCGACAAACTGGTGGCGGAAAAAGAGATTCAACTGGACTATGCCACAGCAGAGAAGAATTATATCAAAGCCATCTGCAAGGGATTGTTCAAAGTAATGAGTAAAATGGGTATCAGTACCATCCGTTCTTATCGGGGAGCTAAAATATTTGAAGCCATAGGTCTGAGTGAAGAGTTAAGCAACGCCTACTTTGGCGGGTTAAGTTCACGTATCGGCGGTATCCGTCTGGAAGAAATAGCACAGGATGCTATTGCAGTTGAAAGTGAAAAGTTGAAAGCTGAAAGTTCTATGCAGCATAGCGGTACAGCCGGCTCTCAACCCTCAACTGGCAACTCTCAACTAAAGAATCGTGGCATCTATACTTTCCGCAAAGATGGAGAAAGACATGCGTGGAACCCGGAAACGATCAGTACCCTGCAATTGGCAACACGCCTGGGCAGCTATAAAAAATTCAAAGAGTTTACCACCATGGTGGACGAAAAAGAAGCTCCCATTTTCCTTCGCGACTTCCTTTCGTTCAAACGTAACCCGATCAGTATAGACCGTGTTGAACCGGTAGAAAACATACTGCGGAGATTCGTAACGGGTGCTATGAGTTATGGCTCTATCAGCCGCGAAGCACACGAAGCCATGGCTATAGCCATGAATAAAATACACGGACGAAGCAACACAGGCGAAGGCGGGGAAGATGCCGAACGTTTCACTCCCCGTCCGGATGGAACCAACCTGCGTAGTGCTATTAAACAGGTTGCTTCAGGACGCTTTGGTGTAACTGCCGAATATCTTGTTAATGCAGATGAGATACAAATAAAGATAGCTCAGGGAGCTAAACCGGGCGAAGGAGGTCAATTGCCGGGTTACAAGGTAGATCAGGTGATTGCCAAAACGCGCCACTCCATACCGGGCATCTCACTAATCTCTCCCCCACCTCACCATGACATCTACTCCATCGAGGATCTGGCACAGCTTATCTTCGACTTGAAGAATGTAAACCCGAAAGCCAAAATCAGCGTAAAACTGGTAGCCGAAAGCGGAGTAGGAACCATCGCTGCCGGGGTAGCAAAGGCAAAGGCTGACCTGATTGTAATCTCTGGTGCAGAAGGAGGTACAGGAGCTTCACCTGCTTCATCTATCCGTTATGCAGGTATCTCTCCGGAACTGGGACTAAGCGAAACGCAACAGACACTGGTGCTGAACGGGCTTCGCGGACAGGTTATGCTGCAAGTGGACGGACAACTGAAAACCGGACGTGACATTATTCTAATGGCTATGTTAGGTGCAGAGGAGTTTGGTTTTGCAACTTCCGCACTGATTGTACTGGGCTGCGTGATGATGCGCAAATGCCATATGAATACCTGTCCCGTCGGAGTTGCTACACAAAATGAAGAGTTACGCAAACGCTTCCACGGACGAAGCGAATATCTGGTCAACTTCTTCACATTCCTGGCACAAGAGGTACGAGAGTATCTGGCAGAAATTGGTGTGGAAAGACTCGATGATATCATTGGACGCACCGACCTCATTGAACGCAAACCGGATAACGGAAACGAAAAGCACCGTCTCATTGATTTCAGCAAACTGCTCACACGCATAGAGAGCAGTGCAGCCATCCATCACGTCAGTGATCAGGATCATGGTATCTCTGCCGTAAAAGACGTAACAATCTTGAGTGCTGCCCAAGAGGCTATCGAACATCAAAAAGAGGTGTCATTGGAGTATACCATTGCCAATACGGATCGCGCGGTGGGCGCTATGCTTTCGGGGGCCATTGCTTCACGGTATGGCGCAAAAGGACTACCGGAACATACACTGAACATTAAATTTAAAGGTTCTGCCGGACAATCTTTCGGCGCATTCCTTACACCAGGAGTTAGTTTTAAACTGGAAGGCGAAGCAAATGATTACCTTGGCAAAGGATTGAGTGGCGGACGTATCGCTGTGCTTCCGCCCGTACGAAGTAACTTCGAGGCAGAGAAGAATACAATTGCCGGGAACACCTTATTATATGGAGCTACCAGCGGAGAGGTTTATATCAATGGCCGCGTGGGAGAACGCTTTGCTGTCCGTAACTCGGGTGCCATAGCCGTAGTAGAAGGCGTAGGCGATCATTGTTGCGAATATATGACAGGCGGACGTGTGGTAGTTTTAGGACAAACGGGCCGGAACTTTGCTGCCGGAATGAGTGGCGGTGTGGCTTATGTGTGGAACAAAGAGGGTAACTTTGACTACTTCTGTAACATGGAAATGGTAGAACTATCTCTTATCGAAGAAGCAAGTTACCGCAAAGAATTGCACGAACTCATCCGCCAGCACTACCTCTACACCGGCAGTAAATTAGCCCGCATCATGCTTGACGATTGGAACCGCTATGCAGACGAATTCATCCAGGTAGTACCTATCGAATACAAAAAGGTTTTGCAGGAGGAACAAATGCGAAAGCTACAACAGAAAATTGCGGATATGCAAAGAGACTATTAAATAGTGATAAGTGGGTTAGTGAGTAGTGATTAGTACCATGCGGTATAATAGCGCAGCCACTTATCACTAATCACTTATCACTAATCACTTATCGCTTATCACTAATCACTAATTCATTATCATCATGGGAGATCCTAAAGCATTTTTAACCATACGCCGTCAGGAGGCCGGATATCGCCCCGTATATGAACGTATCACTGACTATAGTGAAGTAGAACAAACCCTTAACACCCACGACCGTAAGCTACAAGCATCACGCTGTATGGACTGTGGTGTACCCTTCTGCCACTGGGCATGCCCGTTGGGTAACAAACAGCCTGAGTGGCAAGACGCCCTCTACAAAGGAAAGTGGAAAGAAGCTTATGAAATACTGGCTGCCACGTGTGACTTTCCGGAGTTTACAGGGCGTATCTGTCCGGCACTTTGTGAGAAAAGTTGTGTATTGAAACTGTCTTGTGATGAACCTGTGACTATCCGGGAGAACGAGGCAGCTATCATAGAAGCTGCTTTCCGGGAGGGATATGTCATACCGGTAATGCCACAACGCAATGGAAAACAGGTAGCTGTGATTGGTGCAGGCCCTGCCGGACTGGCAGCAGCCAACCAACTAAACCGGAAAGGATACACCGTCACTCTGTTCGACAAGGCAGAGGCTCCGGGAGGACTGCTACGTTTCGGTATCCCCAACTTCAAACTGAACAAAAATATCATAGACCGCCGTATCCAACTACTTAAAGCAGAGGGTATCCGTTTTGAAATGAATACAACCATAGATCCCACCCATCTGCCGGAAGGGTTCGACGCATACTGCATCTGTACCGGAGCAGAGACGCCACGAGATCTTCTTATCCCGGGGCGTGAATTGAAAGGTATACATTTCGCCTTGGAAATGCTTTCGCAACAGAACCGGATTGTGGAAGGACAAACCTTCTCTAAAGATAAACTGGTAAGTGCTAAAGGAAAAAAAGTACTTGTTATCGGTGGTGGCGATACCGGATCGGACTGTATCGGAACCAGTATACGTCAGGGAGCTATTAGCGTAACACAGATAGAGATCATGCCACAGCCACCCGTTGGGCACAATGACGCTACTCCATGGCCGCAATGGCCCGTAGTACTCAAAACGACTTCTTCACACGAAGAAGGTTGTACCCGCCGTTGGTCGCTCACTTCCAACCAATTCATTGGTAAAAATGGCAAAGTAACCGGCGTAGAAGTTGAACAAGTGGAGTGGACACCTTCTACTGATGGAGGACGCCCCACGATGGTACCAACCGGAAAGAAAGAGATTATCGAAGCCGATATAGTATTGCTTGCAATGGGATTCCTCAAACCGGAACAGCCAGAATTCCCCAAGAATGTATTCATCGCCGGTGATGCAGCAACCGGAGCAAGCCTTGTTGTACGTGCCATGGCGGGAGGACGAAAAATTGCTGCTAAAATAGACAATTTGATTTACGATTAGACAATTGACGATTTACGATTGAAGTTACTATAAGTAATCGTTAATCAAAGTAATATCAATCGTAAATCGTCAATCGTCTAATTGTAAATCGTAAAATCGTAAATCAAAATTATGTGTGGAATAGTAGGTATATTCAAGATTAAGAGCCAATCAGAAGAGTTGCGGAACAAAGCGTTACGCATGGCACAGAAAATCCGTCATCGTGGTCCGGATTGGAGTGGTATTTACACCGGAGGCAGTGCAATCCTCGCACACGAACGCCTTTCCATTGTAGATCCGCAAAGTGGAGGACAACCCCTTTACTCTCCCAACCGTAAACAAATTCTTGCCGTTAACGGCGAAATCTATAATCACCGTGAAATACGTACCCGGTATGCCGGACGCTATGAATTCCGGACAGGTAGTGACTGCGAAGTCATTCTGGCACTTTACCAGGACAAAGGTATTCATTTCCTCGAAGAGTTGAACGGCATCTTCGCTTTTGCTCTTTACGATGAAGAACGGGATGAATTCCTTATCGCCCGTGACCCTATTGGCGTAATACCTCTTTATATAGGACATGATGCAGATGGAACAATCTACGTAGCCAGTGAACTGAAAGCTCTTGAAGGTTTCTGTGACGAATACGAACCATTCCTTCCCGGCCATTATTTTTATAGTAAAGAGGGAAAAATGAAACAATGGTACACCCGCGACTGGACAGACTATGAAGCAGTAAAAGACAACCCTGCCTCTGTAACCGACTTACACGATGCACTTGAAGAAGCCGTACACCGCCAATTGATGAGTGACGTGCCTTATGGTGTACTACTGAGCGGAGGGTTGGATTCTTCAGTGATCTCAGCCATAGCCAAGAAATATGCTGCCAAACGTATCGAAACCGATGGAGCCAGTGATGCTTGGTGGCCACAGCTCCACTCCTTTGCAATCGGTCTGAAAGGAGCCCCCGATCTTATCAAAGCCCGCGAAGTTGCCGAATATATCGGAACCGTACATCACGAAATAAATTATACCATTCAGGAAGGTCTCGATGCACTTCGTGATGTTATCTACTTTATCGAAACATACGACGTTACCACCGTTCGCGCCTCTACCCCAATGTATCTGCTGGGACGCGTTATCAAATCAATGGGAATCAAAATGGTACTTAGTGGTGAAGGAGCAGATGAGATATTCGGCGGTTATCTCTACTTCCACAAAGCACCCGACGCCCGTGCCTTTCATGATGAAACCGTTCGTAAACTCTCCAAACTGTATCTTTATGATTGCCTGCGGGCCAACAAAAGTTTGTCGGCCTGGGGAGTAGAAGGACGCGTTCCATTCCTCGATAAAGAGTTTCTGGATGTTGCCATGCGCCTCAACCCGAAAGCTAAAATGGCTCCGGGTAAAGTGATAGAAAAGAAAATTGTGCGTGAAGCCTTTGCAGATATGTTGCCCGAAAGTGTAGCATGGAGACAAAAAGAACAATTCAGTGACGGAGTAGGCTACAGTTGGATTGATACATTGAAAGCAATCACTGCCACCGCTATAAGTGATGAACAAATGGCAAAGGCGGCAGACCGTTTCCCGGTCAACACACCGCAGAATAAAGAAGAATATTATTACCGAAGCATCTTCGAAGAACACTTCCCCAGTGCATCGGCGGCAAGATGTGTACCAAGTGTACCAAGCGTAGCTTGCTCCACAGCAGAAGCATTGGCATGGGACGCTTCCTTCCAGGGCAAGAATGAACCAAGCGGACGAGCCGTAAAAGATGTGCACGAAGAAGCTTACTAACTATTAATGTGAATCAATAGTTGGATATTCAGTTCAAAGTTGTTCAGAAGTGAACTGAACTCACCACAGAGTTTCACAGAGTACTATTTATCTGATGAAACGCAGATTAGCGCAAATAAACCATCGCACGGCGTACCTTTCCATGCAGAATAGGTTTTCAACTACTGATTCGGATTAACAAGTAAAAAACATTGATTTTTTCATTCTGTGTGCAGTGTATACTTTCACTGCATGGAGACTACGCCTTGCCTGCATGCAGCCAAGGCGTAGTCTCCATGCAGGCAAGGCGTAGTCTGTACACCCCCTCTCAAATGCCTCAGAAGCATTGTAATATTCCTGTAACTCCATTCTCCCTATCAGTCCATTTATATCACTCTTTTCACACAAATTCGCAATCCATAACTTGCAATTCATAATATCTTCTTTACCTTTGTCTCACTCTACTAACTCACAGAATTATATAGTATGAAAATAAAGAAAATCCTTCTTACCTCCGCCCTGATTCTCTCAACTTACAGTGCAATAGCTCAAACCCAGGTTATCGCCCATCGTGGTTACTGGAAAACAGATGGTTCGGCACAAAACAGTATCGCTGCCCTCCTGAAGGCTGATTCTATCGGTTGCTACGGTTCCGAATTTGATGTGTGGCTCACAGCTGATGATAAATTAGTGGTGAATCATGATCCTATTTTCAAACTAAAAAGCATGGAACGTTCCACGGCTGCAACACTCACCTCACTCAAACTGGACAATGGTGAACAGCTCCCCACACTGGAACAATATCTCAAAGCTGCCAAGAAAACCAAAACACAGCTCATCCTCGAACTAAAAGCGCATAGCAGACCCGAACGCGAAACGCTGGCTGTTGAAAAAATAGTAAATATGGTCAAGAAGTTAGGATTGGAAAAGAGAATGGAGTACATTACCTTTTCATTGCATGCCACCAAAGAGTTTATCCGGTTGGCACCTGCCGGTACGCCTGTATTCTACCTGGATGGAAAATTAACCCCGAAAGAATTAAAAGAAATGGGATGTGCCGGACCGGATTATCACCTGAGTGTTTTCCAGAGACATCCCGAATGGATCAAAGAATGTCATGACCTGGGACTGAAAGTTAATGCCTGGACGGTAAACAAACCCAAAGATATGAAATGGCTCATCGAAAAGAATATAGATTTCATTACTACGAACGAGCCGATTCTATTGCAGGAGAAGGTGAGAAATTAGTGATTAGTGAAGGAGTGATTAGTGGGCTGCGCTATTATTTGCACTAATCATTCCTTCACTAATCGCTAATCACTCCTTCGCTAATCACTAATTTCTCCTATTTCTCAGAACTCCGACAACACCAGCCGGAGCTGATCAACGGTCAAATCGCCTATCTGCCTCCATAACTCCTTGCCTCTATGCAGCAAAACGAATGCCGGCACAGTTCCTATATTATAAGAATCGGCCACTGCTTTATCGGTCTCAATATTTACTTCAATAAGTTCAACTACTCTTTTCTCATACTCATTGATAGCCGGTTCCAGCCAATTATAATGGGGAGCCCAGTCGGCATAAAAGAAAATCAAAACCAAGTGACTGGTTTGAGCTGCTGCCTCTAATTGTTTGGTTACATCATCCATTGTTTATTGTTTTTTTATAATTATACCCCACATCAACAAAAGCAATAAGAAAAGGTTTCACTATAACTGGTTTTATAACGAATATAAGCCCGATTTATAATCACATTATTAGTACTTCACATATCGGGTGATACTAATTAAAAAATAAACGATACACCGTATACCGTTTCAAACAGACAAAAAGACAGTAATCAGCACAATATCCTTTTCATTTTGTCAATTCCAAAGTACCCTTTTTTGTACCCAAAGCACCTCAATTGATCTAAATCAAGTATTCAAGCCTCTCATATATAACGGAAGAATATGCAAAACAAAATACCCCTATAATAGTTTATTAGTATATCGCCCTTTTACATTTCAAATTACAAGCATACACACCCCTATTTAACAAGATTGAAAGATTCAACAAATTAAATAGATATTAGATATGTATTTAAGCGAAACATAAAGCAAAAAGACATATCTTTGCATTGTAATAAAACAAAAGGATATATCAATTGACAAATAAAGAGCAAAATGATAAAAAGAATTCAATTCACTAAAATGCATGGAGCGGGCAATGATTATATCTATGTAGATACTACCAGATACCCGGTCACAAATCCGGAGAAGAAAGCCATTGAATGGAGTGCATACCACACGGGAATAGGAAGCGACGGACTTGTTTTGATTGGCACTTCTGATAAAGCAGACTTCAGTATGCGCATTTTCAATGCAGACGGTTCGGAAGCAATGATGTGTGGCAATGCAAGCCGGTGTATAGGCAAATACTTATTCGAATATGGATTGACCGGCAGAACGGTCATTACTCTGGATACGCTCTCAGGCATCAAAATACTAAAACTTAATGTAGAAAACGAAACAGTAACGGCTGTAACAGTAGATATGGGAGAACCGTCGGAGACAGGAATCATTGACTTCAGCGATACATATTCATATGTTTCTACCAAAGTATCTATGGGAAATCCGCATCTGGTAACTTTTGTGGAGGATATTAACGGAATAAACCTCCAAAAGATTGGTCCGGAACTGGAAAATAACCCACTTTTCCCCGACCGTACCAACGTAGAATTTGCACAGGTATTAGACGATCATAAAATAAGAATGCGTGTGTGGGAAAGAGGTTCGGGAATTACCCAAGCCTGTGGAACAGGAGCTTGTGCCACTGCCGTAGCTGCCGTCATAAGAGGTAAAGCCGGACGAAAATCAGCTATTATCATGGATGGCGGAACGCTGACCATCGAATGGGATGAGAAAACGAATCACGTGTTTATGACTGGTCCCGCAACAAAGGTTTTTGATGGAACAATAGAAACAGAAGAATAAAAGAGAATAAGAGAGAGAGTATATAAAACGATAAACTTAAAACAACAATATGGCACTTGTAAACGAACATTTCCTGAAATTACCGGGAAGTTATTTATTCTCGGATATTGCGAAAAAAGTAAATACATTCAGGATCACACACCCGAAGCAAAACATTATCCGCCTGGGTATCGGAGATGTCACCCGTCCATTGCCTCCGGCCTGTATCGAAGCAATGCACAAAGCCGTAGAAGAATTGGCTCATGCCGAAACCTTCCATGGATACGGTCCGGAACAGGGATACGACTTCCTTATCGAAGCCGTTATCAAGAATGACTATGTAGCCCGGGGAATTCACTTTTCCAACTCAGAAGTATTCATCAGTGACGGAGCCAAAAGTGATACGGGAAACATCGGGGATATTCTGCGCCATGACAACAGCGTAGGAGTTACAGACCCTATTTATCCGGTATACATAGACAGCAATGTGATGTGTGGACGCGCAGGCATATTGGAAGAAGATAGTGGTAAATGGAGTAACGTGACGTACATGCCTTGTACAAGCGAAAACAATTTTATTCCGGAGATACCCGATAAACGTATCGACATTGTGTACCTCTGCTACCCTAACAACCCGACAGGGACAACGCTAACCAAAGCAGAACTGAAGAAATGGGTGGACTATGCACTGGCCAATGATACGCTGATATTGTTTGATGCAGCCTACGAAGCATACATCCGGGAACCAGACGTCCCACACTCCATTTACGAAATCAAAGGAGCCAAAAAATGTGCCATTGAATTCCGAAGCTTCTCAAAGACGGCAGGCTTCACCGGAGTACGTTGCGGATATACCGTAGTGCCCAAAGAACTGACGGCAGCCACACTCGGAGGAGACCGTATCCCTCTGAACCGCCTATGGAATCGCCGGCAATGTACAAAATTCAACGGTACCTCTTATATCACCCAACGGGCTGCTGAAGCGATTTACACCCCGGAAGGAAAAAAGCAGATACAAGAGACCATAGATTATTATATGACCAATGCCCATATCATGAAAGAGGGACTTGAAAGCACCGGACTAAAAGTTTACGGAGGGGTAAATGCTCCCTATCTCTGGGTTAAAACCCCGAACGGAGCAAGTTCGTGGAAGTTCTTTGACCAGCTGCTCTACGAAGCCAACGTAGTAGGTACACCGGGTATAGGCTTTGGCCCAAGCGGAGAAGGATATATCCGCCTCACAGCATTTGGTGAACGCAATGATTGTATCGAAGCTATGAGAAGAATAAAAAACTGGCTGTAAAGTCATTGAAAATTAGAAATTAAAACAATCCCCCACCGTTTTTTTTCTATGGTACACGGATAAGACGGATGACGACAGATCTGATTTTATTTCTCTCTGATTCCCTCAACTACTGATTCGTATGATTTTTTAATTTACAAAGATAATATTAGCGCGCTACTATATAACAGTTGGACCGTACATCCACAATTTTTCTAATTTAAAGGTAAAAAGACGATGAAAACGACGATTAACAAAAAATTAGGGGGAGTAGCAGTAGCGATAGTTGGAATACTCATTCCAACAACTACAATGGCACAAGACAAATTTGAGGTTTCACTGGAAGCCGACGTAGTGAGCAAATACGTATGGCGTGGTTTCGACCAAGGCTCCGGTGCCTCTGTTCAACCTTCTTTAGGGCTGGCCTATAAAGGAGTATCACTGTCGGCATGGGGAAGCACCAGCATCACAGATCTCGAACCCAAAGAATTCGACATCACGCTAGGTTACAGCATTGGTGGATTTAGTATTACAGTGACAGACTACTGGTGGTCTGGCGAAAGCGGTAAATATGGCTATTATAAAGACAGCCATTATTTTGAAGGCGCATTGAGTTACCATTTCGGAGAAAAAGTACCGCTGACTCTGTCCGTAGCAACCATGTTTGCCGGAGCAGATAAGAACCCGGAGGACAACCAGAACTTCTCCACTTACTTCAATGCTTCGTATGATATCGCCTGTCCGGGAGACGTCACATTAACTCCCTCCATCGGTGTATCAACTAAATCTTATTTATACACAGGTGAGAAGATCAGCGGCCTCACGGATATCTCGCTAAAGGCAACCAGATCAATCAAAGTAACAGATAGTTTTTCTATCCCAATCTTTGTACAGGCCACCGTATCACCCGTTATGGACAAGACATATCTGGTATTCGGCATGAGTTTCTAAAAGAAATACAAAACACACTAATTCAAGAAGGTATATGAAAAAGATTGAAGCTATTATCCGTAAAACCAAATTCGAGGAAGTGAAAGATGCGCTTCTGGATGCAGACATTGAGTGGTTCTCCTACTATGACGTAAGAGGTATAGGCAAAGCACGCCAGGGACGTATTTACCGTGGTGTGGTATATGACACAAGCTCTATTGAGCGAATTCTTATTTCGATTGTAGTACGTGACAAGAATGCAGAAAAGACCGTTCAGGCGATTGTCAGATCAGCACAAACCGGAGAGATCGGAGACGGACGTATTTTTGTTATTCCGATAGAAGATGCTATCCGCATCCGCACAGGAGAGCGAGGCGACATTGCTCTCTATAATGTCGAACAGGAACGATAGCACAGCGTGACCGGATTCCTGATACGGACCATTAGAAAATAAAGAAAGTAGTACAATTCAAAGACATCAAAATTATGGATACATATAGAAAGCACAGCATTACAAAGCTGTGGTTGGCCAGTGCTATGCTTTTTGCACTGTGCTTCGCAACAGAAACACTCGCTCAGGATAGAACCCTTGTAAACGCTACAACAGTAACAACTGCCGTAACGGAAACAATCACTACGGCAACAGAAACTCCGGTTACGGAAACTGCACCGGATACAATAGGAGAATTGGCTAACGGACTGAACACCGTATGGATGTTATTGGCGGCAATGCTGGTATTCTTCATGCAACCGGGCTTTGCACTGGTAGAAGCCGGATTCACAAGGGTAAAGAACACCGCCAATATTCTAATGAAGAACTTTGTCGATTTCATGTTCGGTTCGTTACTCTACTGGTTCATCGGTTTCGGACTGATGTTCGGTGCAGGTGGATTCATCGGTATGCCCCACTTCTTCAACTTGTCGTTCTATGAAGGTGGCGGACTCCCTTCAGAGGGTTTTCTGATATTCCAGACTGTATTTTGTGCCACAGCAGCCACCATTGTCTCAGGGGCTATGGCCGAGCGTACTAAATTCTCTATGTACATCGTTTATACCATCTGCATCAGTGTATTGATCTATCCCATTTCAGGACACTGGACCTGGGGAGGAGGTTGGCTCATGAACGGCGAAGAGGGCTCATTTATGATGAACCTGTTCGGCACAACTTTCCATGACTTTGCCGGTTCAACCGTAGTTCACTCCGTCGGAGGCTGGATAGCATTGGTAGGTGCAGCTATTCTCGGTCCGCGCATTGGTAAATACGGAAAAGACGGGAAGTCAAAAGCCATTCCGGGACACAACCTGACGATTGCAGCATTGGGCGTATTTGTCCTGTGGTTCGGTTGGTTCGGTTTTAACCCCGGTTCTCAATTGGCGGCAGCTTCTACCCCCGATCAGATAGCAATTTCCCATGTGTTTCTTACTACGAATCTGGCAGCTTGTGCCGGTGGTTTCTTCGCCCTCGCAGTGAGCTGGTGGAAATACGGGAAACCCTCTTTATCACTTACACTGAACGGTATCCTTGCCGGATTGGTAGGTATCACAGCCGGATGTGATTGTGTATCGGCAGCAGGAGCTGTACTGATTGGTGCCATCTGTGGGGTTGTAATGATATTCTCGGTAGACTTCATCGACAAAGTGCTGAAAATAGACGACCCCGTAGGTGCAAGCTCCGTACATGGTGTTTGTGGTTTCTTAGGCACACTGCTCACCGGATTGTTCTCTACAAGCGAAGGAGTATTCTATACAGGTACTTTCGGATTCTTTGGAGCACAGGTATTTGGAGCAGTCATAGTAGGTTGTTGGGCAGCCGGCATGGGTTTTGTTATCTTCAAGCTGCTCGATAAAGTTCACGGATTACGTGTTCCGGCACGCATCGAAGAAGAAGGTCTCGACATTTACGAGCACGGAGAATCAGCATATAACTAATCTATCATAATTCCATCAATCATAAATCAAAAGATTATGTCAAAACTAAGATTCAGAGTAGTAGAAACAGCTTTCAAGAAAAAAGCGGTAGAAGTGGTTCCTCCTTCGGAACGGCCTTCGGAGTACTTTGCAAAGTACGTATTCAACAAAGAAAAGATGTTCAGATACCTGTCAAGCAAGGTATACAACAAATTGATTGACGTTATTGACAATGGTGCTCCACTGGATCGCAGCATAGCCGATGAAGTAGCTGCCGGAATGAAAAAGTGGGCCAGCGAAATGGGAGTCACTCACTATACCCACTGGTTTGCTCCACTGAACGAAGGTACTGCCGAAAAACATGATGCCTTTATTGAACACGATGGCAAAGGAGGTGTAATGGAAGAATTCTCCGGCAAGTTACTTGTTCAACAGGAGCCGGATGCCTCATCCTTCCCAAACGGAGGAATCCGCAATACCTTCGAAGCGCGTGGATACTCAGCCTGGGACCCTTCCTCACCTGCATTTATTGTAGATGATACATTGTGCATCCCAACTGTATTCATAGCGTATACAGGCGAAGCACTCGACTATAAAGCTCCGTTGCTAAAAGCCCTGAGAGCCGTAGATAAAGCAGCTGTCGATGTATGCCGTTATTTCAACCCGGAGGTAAAGAAGGTAATCGCCTATCTGGGATGGGAACAGGAATATTTCCTGGTAGACGAAGGTCTTTATGCCGCCCGCCCCGATTTGCTGATGACAGGACGTACACTCATGGGGCATGACAGTGCTAAGAATCAGCAGCTGGAAGATCACTACTTCGGTGCCATTCCTACCCGTGTAGCGGCTTTTATGAAAGATCTCGAAATAGAAGCGCTTAAATTGGGTATCCCTGTAAAAACACGCCACAACGAAGTAGCACCCAACCAGTTTGAACTGGCTCCTATCTTTGAAGAATGCAATCTGGCAAATGATCACAACCTGCTCATCATGTCATTAATGCGCAAAATAAGCCGCCGCCACGGTTTCCGGGTATTATTACACGAAAAGCCATTCAAGGGAGTAAATGGTAGCGGCAAACACAACAACTGGTCACTGGGTACAGACACCGGCATTCTGTTAATGGCTCCGGGTAAGACTCCGGAAGACAACCTGCGCTTTGTAACATTCGTTGTGAATACACTAATGGCTGTTTACCACCACAACGGATTGCTGAAAGCATCTATCTCAAGCGCCACAAATGCCCATCGGTTAGGAGCCAACGAAGCACCTCCCGCCATCATCTCTTCTTTCCTGGGCAAACAATTGTCTCAGGTACTGGAACACATCGAAGAGAGCACCAAAGATGATCTGGTAAGTCTCAGTGGCAAACAAGGAATGAAACTTGACATTCCGCAGATCCCGGAATTACTGATTGACAATACAGACCGTAACCGTACCTCACCTTTCGCCTTCACCGGAAACCGTTTTGAGTTTCGTGCCGTTGGCTCGGAAGCCAATTGTGCCAGTGCCATGATTGCCCTGAACTCTGCCATTGCCGCTCAATTGAAGATGTTCAAAAAAGATGTAGATACACTGATAGAAAAAGGCGAGCCCAAAGTTTCGGCCATCCTGGAAGTAATTCGTAAATACATCAAAGAATGTAAAGCCATCCACTTTGACGGCAACGGATACAGTGACGAGTGGAAAGAAGAGGCTAAAAAAAGAGGATTGGACTGTGAAACCAGCGTTCCATTAATCTTCGACAACTATCTGAAACCGGAGACCATTGCCATGTTTGAAGCCACAGGCGTAATGACAAAGAAAGAGCTGGAAGCCCGGAATGAAGTGAAATGGGAAACCTATACCAAGAAAATCCAGATTGAAGCCCGTGTCTTGGGTGACCTGGCAATGAACCACATTATTCCGGTTGCAACGCAGTATCAAACGGATCTGATTGATAATGTGTATAAGATGCGCGCCCTCTTCCCGGAAGAGAAAGCTGCCAGACTATCTGCTAAAAATCTGGAACTGATCGAAGAAATAGCAGATCGTACGGCCTTCATAAAAGAACATGTAGATGCCATGATCGAAGCTCGTAAAGTGGCAAACAAGATTGAAAGCGAACGCGAAAAAGCCATCGCTTATCATGATACCATAGTACCGGCACTGGAAGAGATACGTTACCACATAGACAAACTGGAACTCATCGTTGACAACCAAATGTGGACGCTACCCAAATACCGGGAATTATTATTCATTAGATAGTGAATAGTGATTAGCGATGAGTGATGAGTGCCATGCGGCATATAAGTACAGTATTAATCACTATTCACTAACCACTAATCACTATTCAAACTATTTCTTTTGTTGGTTGTTTTAAGTTTGCAGGGGAGGATTGCCGTGAGGCAGGCCTCTTCTTTTTTTTACTCTATTATCTTCGCATCCTCAATATCGTCTGATACCGGCTTTCTGGGTTTATTGCGTGTAAACTTAAACCAGTTCACCAATTCAGATATCGCGTATATAAGACTACTTACTCCGATAATCATAAATGCCGTATTGCGTGCTCCCGTCGGATTGAAAAGAGCCACAATGCCTGCCAGCAAGATAAGAGAGGGTACCACATAAAACGCACCGGGAACTACCGTCCAGCGGCGAGCCATTGAAAGCGAAGCTATCTGCTGCACACCTCCTAATATAAGGATAAAGCCAAGCAAGAACATCAATACATCGGCAAAGAACCCCGGCATTACCACCAACCAGAGACCGAAAAGCAAACTACCCGTTCCTTCAATCGGAAAACGACGCGAAACACCTTGCTCTGGTTTAGCTGCAAAATAACTGATAATAGAAATAAAACCGGGAATCAGGAATAACACACCAAGAGTAATAACAAGATACTGTACCGCAGCATCCGGCCAAAGCACAAGTACCAGACCAATAATCAATGCACAGACAGTACGGATAAGGGAATAATTCATTGTTTTCATATTTTTCTATATATTTTTAACGGGATACAACCCAATCTTTTTGCGAATATAGGTGTTTCAGTTTACATATTAAAACAACAAACCAGTTTTGTAATAAGTTCATAGCAGAAATGTAACTTTTCTTACATCCTGCTTCCGTACTTTTGCAACGATAAATTTATAGACACTAAAGAGCCATCCTAAGTTATGACAAAGTGTAACTAAGTACGTATTTAAGATAATAGGGCTTCATTGCCTTGCGAACAATGAAGCCCTATTATGTTGTAACTTTGTTATATAACAAAACGATTGTTTTAAAACATTGATAAGTACTACCTCTTACATAGCACTTTCCAATATCTCTTTTGCCACTGTACCTGTTACATTTCCGTTTTCGCCATACTTCACTCCACGGGCATTAAAACGACGTTCTATTTCTTCAATCGTTTCTTTGCCGATCCCCTCTTCACTCAAGCGGGTAGTGAGTCCCAAGGAACGGAAAAACTCTTCGGTACGGCGGATAGCCTCATCAATACGTTCTTCTCTCGTACCGGACGTTATTCCCCACACCCGTTCACCATATTGCAGGATCTTGTCTCCTTTGAACCGACGAAGCACACGCAAGGTAGCCGGATAAACAATGGCCAATGTATGCCCGTGCGTCAATCCGTGAAGAGCTGTCAGTTCATGCCCAATCATATGTGTAGCCCAGTCTTGCGATACTCCCATGGCTACAAAACCATTCAGCCCCATGGTAGCAGAAAGCATAAAATCTGCCATCAACTGGTAGTCATGCTGGTTCTCGCGTATCTGCGGAGCAATCTCTACAAGGGTTTGCAAAATACCTTCTGCCCAGCGGTCCATAAGGCGGCTTTGACCGGGAGTAGTCATATATTGCTCTACTACGTGCACAAATGTATCGGCAATACCGCAGGCTACCTGATGAGGAGGCAAAGTAAACGTCACCTCAGGATCAAGGATAGAAAAAAGCGGATAGTTGGCATAGAAAGGATATTTCTCCTTTGTTTCGTGACGGGAGATTACAGCCCCGTTATTCATTTCCGATCCTGTGGCAGGCAAAGTGAGTACAGTAGAAAGAGGCACGGTATTTGTCACCGGACGTCCGGCAGCCACAAGATCCCAGGCATCTCCATCATAAAGTAATCCGGCAGCTATCAACTTTGTTCCGTCAATGACGGAACCGCCACCTACTGCCAACAGATAGTCAACTTTATGTTCTTTTCCAAGAGCAATGGCTTTACGCAACGTTTCGATAGCCGGGTTGGGTTCAATGCCCCAGAATTCTACTGTAAAATAATCTTTGAGAGCTTCCTTCACTTGGTCGTACACGCCGTTTTTCTTAACGCTTCCACCGCCAAAAGTTATCATAATTCGTTTATCGGACGGAATTTCCTTACTCAATTGAGCAATCATCCCACGCCCCATAATGAGCTTGACAGGATTCTGAAAAATAAAGTTATTCATAGGTTATTACTTCTTTAATAATAAGTGCAAAGATAACAATCCTATTGCGATATAGGAAGAATCTTTTATAAAAAGAGATTCATTCAAGACTGTACAAGAATGAATCAAACTCACCACAGAGTTTCACAGAGTTCCACAGAGTTTAAATCTTTATTGAAACGCAGATTAACGCAGATTTTCGCAAAGGGAAACAAATGTATGATAAAGAACTACAGTCTTTTAATCTGCGTTCATTTGTGTTAATTCGCGTTTTATCAGATAAATAGTACTCTGTGCTACTCTGTGGTGAGTTTTGCTCATTTCCGATCAAAAAAGTAATTTCGCTGAATAAAAATCATTATCTGTCTGTATGTGTATCACATGCAATCCCGACAAAGAAAGTTGCTTCTCATAAACTCCACTAAAATATTGATCTTTCCATACTGATCTTCCTACGGAATCATAGATACAAATACTCCCACCACTCCCATTTTTCACTACAACTTTTAATCTTTTATCTTCTATGGTTACAGAATATGGCTTCAGATCGGAAAGCACATTTTCCAAGCCAACCGAAGTATCCGAAAGTAACTGGAATTTAGATAGCTCCAGATTATAATTATCCCGGCGTCCCAATTCTTCCAGGCGGAAGTATTTGTAGGATTTCATCCGGTTTGCGGCATACTTATCAAAAAGCTTTGCCAGCTTCCCGCTACGTTCCAGATTGCTTATCATTTCATAAAGCATAATACCACTAAGATGGATGGACGAGTCGGTGATAGTATTCTCCGGAAGTTCGGCCCAATTATGTCCGAAAGTTAAATTATCTCCTTTCAACATGGCAGCGTGATAACAAGACAGACCATTTTCAAGAAAGAAGCTGGTAAACTCTTCTTCTGTCTCTTCATCCAGTACATTGTCTGTAATCATCTGAGCCAGATAACGCATAAAGATACCTTTGAATAACCCACCGTCACCAGAGTTTTCTCCTTTCAAAACACCAAAAGCAGAGAAGCGTTTCCGATCATTTACTACATATTTAGCGGTAGTCAGTGCAGAATAATAGTACTTTTTATCCTGAGTAATGTTATACAATTCCAAACAGCCTCCTAACCAAGTACCTTGATTATAAGTCAGGAGCATTCCCTCGTTATAGTTACCATAACCATCCCAAACACCCCCATATTCGTTGACCAGCGATACTGACATCCAATCATAAATTTTTGTAGCGAAGTCCAGATATTCCTGTTTACCGGTTTCTCTGTAAAGACGAGCAGCCAGAATCATAGCAGGGCCATTGGAGCAGGCATTCTTAGAATTCGGGCTATTTTTCTCCCACATCACACCTCCACCATGCACATCGGTCCATCCCCCTTTTATGTAGTCATAAAGTTCGGTCGTTACATCCATCCACTTCTGTTCCTTCGTAGTCTGATAAGCTCTTAATGCAGCAATGGCCATCCATTCCATATCATCGTAGAAACTATTCCACCAGGCATCTTTTTTTGAAGTATTATTTCGAGGAACACCAATATAGAGTTGATTCATCTTCAACTGATAAGCTTGTAATTCACCACGTGAACCGCCAACTTCCACCCTACGTTGATAACCATCTACCAAGGCATCCAGAGCATGGGCCATCCACCAGTAATTAAACCCGGTATGAGGCGGAATACTATTCTTTTGCAAATAATATTGTTTGGTGTTATCCCAGTAACGGGTATTCAAAGCCTCATGAGACAATTTAGCAAGATCATACCAGTCAAGTACTTTTCGATTAAGATCGGTCAATGAAAACTCCATTGAGGAATGTGGAACATTAAAGAAGTTCCGGTTAGTCTGCCTGTCTAAAACATCCCACTGCTCACCATCGTTAGAAGCTTTCAAGACCCAGCTACGCGGAGCATTCCCATTGGTTCCCGTACAGATACGATAACTCTTTAACTGGATAGCAGACGGTAATTCATACTGAATATACCCACCATTGACAGAACGAAAAACAACTCCCTGATTCATATCATCCGAAACCAGATTTTCCAGTTTTCCTTCTGACGGCGAATATGAAGAACTAATAGTAGCTTCGCTGAGATCTACCAGCTGATCATTACTAACCTGAAAACCCAAAAGCTGTAGTTCCGATAGTGCTAAAGACTCTCCGCCATTCACTTCAGTTATACTGATACGCCACCACTGGCGGGCAAGTTCTCTTCCAACAGAAAAGTATTTAGCGGTATAAGCATCTGCAAAAGTCTCAGCATTCACTCCTTGTACCGCCCTCCCCCAATTTTGTCCGTCCTCCGAACATTTTAAGTTCCAGGACTTCGGGTCATTTTCTCTCCCTGTATTAGCATTCACAAGATTAACTCCCGTAACAACCAAAGGAACCGGAGAATAAAAATCAATAGACCAGGCTCCGTCAAACTTATCAAGTGTATAAACCGTAGTCAGTGAATTATCAATCAGATGGCTTATCAGGTTCTGATCTCCATAATTGACCGTTATATTCAGATTCAAATCTGTCAGGTCATTATAAGCAACCACTTCCTGTGCCTGTAAGTTCAAGCAAGGAAACACACAGCAGGCAAGACCGCATACCGTTCGTGTAATAATCGATTTTATATACATATAGATGTTGTTATAAATAGATTTAAAAATAAAAATATCGTTCCACAACCAAAGAATGGTTTCTGCGGTTATAATCACAGAAAAGTCCTCACTTAATGGCTGTGGAACGGTACTTTACTTTTTAGAGTCTGAGAAAATAAGAGCTTGTTTAAATTTTCCTCTCAAAAGAATGCTGAGGAAAATTTAAACAGGCTCTAAGCTTTCCGCATTATTTTCTGATTAAGACTTTGTTTGTCTGACTCCCACTGTCATTAGTAGTTACAACAACATATAAACCAGCTTGTACAGGAACATTGCCAGAAGTAGCAACAGTGCCCTGAGCTACCATTGTACCGGTAGTTGTATAGACTTTATATACCGTAGTTTCCTGAGCAGAGATAGCAATAACTCCATCCTGAGCAGACACTACTGTATTATTCTCGTTGGCAACAGGAGTTGTGATTCCAACACCAGGACCGGAATTCGGGAATCTTTCAGGTGTCTGCTCTGAGTTCAAGAACTGTAACTGCACAAACTGAATATCACCTCCACCGTTAATGGCAGTAATATCTAACTTGAAATCCCAATATTGTTTACCTTCAGCAATATCAACATAAAAACGATAACAAGTATAGCGGGCACTTGGAAGCGGAGCAAATGAATATTTATTAATTTGTTCCCAAGCCAACGGGTTACCATTGTCATCATATTGGCGACCATACAAGGTAAACTCTGTCGGGATACGTTCAAAGTTTCCATAACCGGTAGTCATTGTAAATGACTTAATATCCAAAGGTTCTGAATATGATTCTGCTGTAGTAAATTCCAAAGACATTGTCTTGGTACCTGTCTGACAGAATTTTGTTGCCCAGTTATCATCAAACAGATTCTTAACTTCCTCATTTTTAATACCGTTTACTGAGCTTGTCCAAATCAATGCACCCTCTTCCGGAACAGCTTCGGTATAATCCTTCGGATATCCCGAGCTTTTTGCCGTATCAGTATCTTTACCGGTAGGTACACCAAAAAGTTGAAACTCCTTAATGTCAATAACCCCTTCTCCACTGGCTACTAATTTAAAGAGATTAGTTCCGGTAGCAGCTAAGGCATTCAAAGTTGCACGATAAACACTTCCATTCTCTGCAGCGACAAAACCAATGCCTGTAGACTCCCAGGTAGCTCCGTCGTCATAAGAAGCCTGTACACTCCAGCTTGTCACATCACCTGTATTTTCATCACCGGGAGTCACTAAAGCACCCGTAACAGCAATATTGGGAGAAGCGGTATCAACAATCTTTATAATCATCTCCAAATCATCAGCATTTACCTTTAATGAAGTATTTTCATTATTGTCAATTGCTTTATAAACTTCTTCTTTAGAAACACCATCAATTGTTACTGCAGCCTCATCGGTATAGTCCCACTCCAAACAGAACGTTTCATCTTTAGGTTCGGGAATAGATAACTCTGACTCAGTGGCTGTAAAATAATCCAAATTAGCAGCATAACCACCATAAGCTCCGACTTCGATACGGTTGGTACCTGCCTTCAGATAAACCTGGGTAACAATAGTTGCCGGATTACCTTTTGTTCCGTTCCAACTTGTATCTTCAGATTTTTCAGAGAACTGGACAATACTCTTTTTCTGTTTGTTTACTTTAATATAGCATTTTCTATTCGTATCCGTACCAAAATAAACAATTGACAGGTCATAAGTACCATCAGCCGGTACATCAGTCAACTCAAAAGCAATGGCGTTATTACTTGCCATATTAGCAACAATAGAACCACCTGAAGCCGTTGTCTCTTCCGCCGGAGTATCAACTTTAACAGCCGTTCCCGAATGATAAAAATCAAATGCATCTTCTGCTTCTACTTTCACTTCGTAAGCAAATGTACTGAAAGCTGTAAACATCAGCATACCGCCTAATGTTAATCCTTTCCTCCAAAAATCAAGATAGTTTTTCTTCATAATAGCAAATTTTATAAGTCAATATATAAAGAGCCTCCTCCTTACAGGAAAGAGGCTCCGTTACTTCTTTATTTATTCAGTTACACTCAGTTTTACAGAGTGGAAATAAGACTCCGATTCGGGTTGAAGCATTACCCGGATATCAACCAACTGAGCCTCATAAGAGAGATTGAACTTAAAGGTATATTCTCCGATAGTAGCTGTCGGATCTACCATGTCCATCGTCCAGTAATCCAGCGCTGTAGTTTCTGTAGGGTTTTCTGCCGGCGGAGTTTTATTATAACTACCGAATGGCACGACTATTTCGTTTCCATCTTTATCCGTTTCTATCATCTGGAATTTGTACATCTGACTTTTCCCTCTACCGAATTTTACCCATTGCAATTCGTAGTTTGTCAATTCCCAGGTAGAGTTACCAACAAATGTAAGCGGTACCAAAGTATTGTCTACCCACCAAAGGTTGAAAGACTTAACCTCATTTATAGTACAGGTTGCTTTGGTAAAGTTCAGTACAACATGGTAAATCTTATTGTTACCTTCAATCGTTCCATTATCATCTTCTACCAGGTCAGTGCCATCAGCTCTGAAGCTACGTATATCTCCCTCTTTGGCATTTACAAAAGAATATGTACCATTGCCCAGTTTCATAAAACCTTCGTACTCACTATCTGTAGTCTGTTTCAGAGGAATTGCACCGGCAATATCGCTCTGCCCTGTAGCTTCACCATATACAAATATCGCTTTGGGAGTTTCGGCAAATCCTCCCTGACGGGTTACTTTTATTGTACGTACTGTAGAATTGACATGTTCCACCAATCCGGTGATGGCACGTACACGCCAATAGATCTCACCAGTTTGTAAAGGACGTATCCCTGTCCGCTCTGCAACTATATTCATTTGTTGTTGCGACAGCTGAACAACATTGGCATAACCCAGTTTATCCGGCGTTATAGTCATTGAAGGAGTATCAAAATTCTTATCCTTGCCGGCAAATTGTACTTCATAAAAGACCGTTGTACCATCCGAAGCTTTTGCGCGATCCCAAGACAAATCTACATATTCTCCCGGATCAGTATCCGTGTAAGAAATAGTAACTTCCAAATCAGGAGTTAATACCTGAAAATCGCCAATAGTAACAGGTGTTGTTTCATCCTCCGAACAACTCACAGCCAGACAGCTGCACAAGAACAATCCTAAATTTTTAAAACTAAATATATTTTTCATAACTGTACTCTTTGGTATTTATTAGTCAATAGCCTGCCATCCCGGATTTTGTACCAGACGCTTATTCTTATAAATCTCGCTCTGTGGAATAGGCCATAAATAGTATTTGAAATCATGAGGACGATCTTCTGTCTTTATCACCTGATAGAACAAAGGACGGGTGGCGGAAATATTCAGCCCATAAATACATTTGTCCGTTTCTTCCATTATCTTCCAGCGACGTACATCATAGAAACGATGATTTTCAAAAGCCAATTCGATGCGACGTTCCCGACGAATCAACTCTCTGATGGCTTCTTTCTCTTTTGATTTCAGCATGATAAATTCAGGACCATCACCATACCCCGGAAGGCCCGCACGTTCACGAACTTTATTCACATACTTCAAAACCTCATCCACATCTCTCGCTTCACATTCATTGAGAGCTTCGGCATAATTCAGATAAATCTCTGCCAAACGGAAAAGAGCCTGTTGCCGATTGGACACATTCTGACTATTTTTCCAGTCTACCGAAGGATTACTGTATTTTCGAAGAATATATCCGGTTGTAGAATAGTTACGAGTTTTACCTGTATGTCCTGTATTTCCTCCAAAATAAAGTTCGCAGGTTGCTGCATTCTTTGTAGCTACCCATTTACTGTTGTCAAAACAGATAGATACATAAAAGCGCGATTCACGATTCACATACATATTGGAAGTTCCTTTAGGAGCATAACCTATTGTTGTGGCACAAGTTCCTGCAGTAGTGTAGTCAGGATCCTTGTCTGCATAAGGTTCATCTGCGATAGGCAAGCCTTTAGACGTAAAATAGTCATCCACAATATTCTGGGTAGGGTCCCAGCCAGACCATCCGTTACAGAACCGGGGAGCATTTGCCTCAAAAGACCAGAAAGAACAGTTGTTACGTGCCCAGATTATCTCATTATTCCATCCTGTCAGGAAAAGCTGTTGATACGAGGCATATGGGTCAATACTACCGTCTTCTTTATTTTCCGTATACAGAGCAAAACGATCTGTATAACGGTCAATAAAGGCTTTCGCCGCTTTAGCTGCATCTTGCCATTTTTTATCACTATACGTCTGATTTACCAACTGGTTGCCATCCTGATCTTTGAAATTAGCATAATCAGTGTTACCATTATACAGAGGGCTGGCAGCATAAAGCAACAGACGAGACTGAATAGCTCGTGCCGCAGTTATAGTAGCACGACCATAGTCTGTAGATTCTTCATACCAATCAGGCAAACCTTCATTACATGCTTTCTCCAGTTCATTATAAATATACTGTACACACTCATCCACACTACTACGCGGAATACTCATTTCATCAATAGAACCATCTACGTCTACCTCTACTTCAGGCATAATTACAAACGGGCCATACCAACGGAAAATGCAAAAGTAATAGTAAGCACGCAAGAAACGGGCTTCTGCCTTATATTGTGCTTTCAGTTTGTCGGTAATGTTAACATCCTGACACATATCTATATGAGAGATAAAAGTGGCAGCCGTACGAATGGCCTTATAATAACCACCCCATTTCTGTCTCCATCCTTTTGAAGGACTCATACCTCCCTCATTGATAGAGTTCTCCTCATATTCAGCCCAGGGAAAATCCATCTCATCACAAATAGCAGCACAACCGTCGGTTGGGTCCCACTCCCGTGGAAGAGTGGCATAGGCTGTATTTAGAAACTCTTCTGCTCCTTTACGTGTTTTGAATATTTCTTCCAGAGATATCACATTATCGGGCACAATATCCAGGTAATCGCCACAAGAAGTCATCAATGCCCCTGAACCTGCTAATAAACAAGCTATAATATATCTTTTCATCTTCATATCTTTTGTTTTATTTAAAATTGGAATGACAAACCTAAACTATAGGTACTGATATTAGGATATTTAGTACCGGTACCGTTACCAAGTTCCGGATCCCACATATCAAAGCCAGAGATAGTGAAAACATTGGTAGCGAGTACATAAAAACGTAAATTAGAAATATGCCACTTACTGGTTATTGTTTTAGGAATCGTATAACCGAAGTCTAATGTTTTCAAACGAAGGAATGCACCATTTTTAATCCAGTGATCGCTTGTTGCATAGTTCTGATTTGTTCCGCTTATCGCCAAACGGGGATAAAGGGCATCTTGTCTTGGATTATTTTCCGTCCAACGGTCAGTGATGTTAGAGAAAAGATTACCTCTGGCGGTAGCATTCTCAAAAGGAACAAAGTCTGTACCATTCATAAAAATATCACAGCTACCTACACCCTGGAAGAATGCACCTAAAGAGAATCCTTTCCATTCGGCAGTAGTACCAAAACCATATACGATATTCGGAACGGTACCTTTGCCAATATAAGTTTTGTCATAATCATCAATAACATTATCGCCATTCAAATCACGATATTTCAGATCACCAGCCATTACAGGTTCTACCGTTTTCGCTACATCCGGATTATTGATATCATCATCAGTATAGAAGCCTTCACAGATATATCCTAAACGCTGACCAACAGAAGTTCCACGACTCTCCATCCATGGATAAGGTTTGGAAGGAGTATCGTCTTCAATGATCTTATTCTTGTTATAACTCAGATTTCCTTTCACTCCCCAGATAAAATCACCGAATCTCTTATTAAAATCGGCATTCACCTCAAAACCTTTATTCTCTACAATACCCAGATTACCGGTAACAACTACATTAATTCCGGCTGTTGCAGGTATAGACTGACGCTGTATAAAGATATCTTCACGTCTTTCTTTAAACACATCAAAGTTTAAAGTAAGATCCCCCCGGAACAACTCCAAGTCCAATCCGAGGTTGGCTTTTGTAGAAACTTCCCATCCCACATTTACGGCATACTTGGAAACATCTTTTCCTCCCGTCACACCATACGTATTATTAGGAAGTCCAAACTGATATACATTACTGGAAGAACTCATTTCGGACAAAAAACCAAAACGATAAGTGGTATCACCTATTTTAATCTGGTCACTACCTACCTGACCATAAGAAGCACGTATTTTCAACAAACTGATAACATCTGAAACCGGTTCAAACCAAGGCTCATTGGAAGCAACCCAACCGGCACCAAATGAAGGAAAGAAACCATAACGTTTACCCGGAGTAAAGTTCTCAGAACCATTATAACCAAAGTTCACTTCTGCCATATAGCGATCTTTGAACGAATAAGTAGCACGCCCGGCCAAACCCTGTGAACGATAAGGCAGTGAGTAAGTCAAAGAATTCGAGTTCAAATCCGAACGGTCACTTCTATTAAAAAGAAGCATACCGGTAACAGTGTGGGCATCAGCAAAGGTTCTATTATAATTCAGAGCCGCTTCCATATAATATTTACGCTGGTTTTTATCCGTACCCCGTTCCAGCTTTAAATACTCATCAACAGAGTTACCTTGCTGTACAATAATTAATTCCCCATTCTCATCACGAGAATCAGCCCAGTATGTATTATAACTACGCGTTCTGTTCAGGTATGTTTTGTTCTCAATATCATAAGCAAACATACCCTTGAAAGATAATCCTTTTGTGATGAAATCCAATTTTTGTTCCAGACTCAAATCAGCCATTACCTTACTGTGAGTCGTACTTCTATATCCTTTCTTAGTCAATTCAGCAAGTGGATTCATCAAACCACCACCGGTAGAAAGAAACGGAACTCTATCACCCGGATAAATTACAGGCATCTGAATAGCCGGAATCCGGAATACAGCAGAAAAGATATCGTCAGACTTCACATAAGGTGAGTTCTTATCCGCCATATTTCCTTTAATGTTAAGTTTGAGGTTTGTAGTAGGGGTCACCTTCATATTCAAACTGGAGTTAAAGTTATAACGGGAGTATTTTATCTCCGACTTATAATCCTGCATATTGTCTACCTTAAACAAACCTGCTTCGTCATAATAAGACAGAGATACATAGTACTGAACATTTTCAGAACCGCCATTTACATTGACAGAAACACGTTGGTTATGCCCCCAATCATTAAAAATCTGATCATACCAATCTACATTCGGATATAAATAAGGATCCAGACCAGAAGCAGTCATTCCGATCTTTTCTGCAGAAAACAGAGGATCTTTACCACGGGTTGTAGCAGCTTCATTGGCGCATTGCATATAAGTAATACCATCGGCCAACTCCGGTAACTTAGTAAAACGGGTGAAACCATAAGTATATTCCGCACGAATACGAGGTTTACCGATTTCACCATTTTTCGTTGTAATAATGATAACACCGTTTGCACCACGTACACCATATACAGCCGTAGCAGAAGCATCTTTCAAAATAGAGAAAGATTCGATATCTTCCGGATTCAAGTCATCCATGGAACGCTCTACACCGTCTACCAGAATCAAAGGAGACGTACCTCCTAAAGTAGCAATACCACGTACCCAAATATTCGCAGCATCATTTCCCGGTTCACCGGTCTGTTGTAATCCTACAATACCTGAAACACGGCCAGCCAAAACAGTAGAAAGATTGGCTACGGGCTGTTTCAATTCGGACACAACTTTAATACCCGACTGTGCCCCAATCGTAGAGATCTTTTTCTGCGTACCATAACCTACCACAACAACTTCATTCAACTCCTGGGCATTTTCTTTCAGAGTAATAACCATAGGCTGCTGTGCAGTGACAGTGACCTCTTGCGGAACATATCCCAAATAAGTTACATTTAATACGGAACCGATATTGGCATCCAGTGTGAAATTACCATTAAAGTCAGTAATAGTACCAATGGTAGTCCCTTTAATAAGAACATTTGCACCAATAATCGCCTCTTGATTATTGTCGACAATCTGACCTGTCACCTTGATTTTCTGTTGTGCATTCAATATTCCCATGTTCAATAGAAACAACATAAGAAGCAGATGCTTCAATTTTAATTTGATATCCATAAATTTAAAGTTATATTGTAAGGTGTTAATATTATTCACACGAGTTATTTATATAAAATAAGAACTCAAAAAAATAATAATATGATAGCATCCGGAAGCTAACTGGAATTGTCTTTCATAGCACATTTTTTAGTTTTAACCGTCACAAATATAAAGCAAGTTGCAGACACCCAAGCTCCATCCTATGCCAAAAATGTCCTCTGATAACAGACGCATTATTGGAGACACTTTTTGCACTATTGGAGACAAGTCACAAACCAGGACACCATGTCTACAAATCAACACAATACCGCTAAATACAACATCAGTTCGATAGAACCATCACCTTACGTACCTCCCCGGGTGGAAAGCACTCAAAAAAGTAATACTGACAGAGAAAGAGTTTGCAGCTCACACGTTGTAATTTAAAGATTATCACGTATCTTTGCAACTCAAATAAATACAAATTATGGCTATTACAATTAAAAGAGTATCCGGAAAGAAAGAGCTAAAAAAGTTTATTCGTTTCAATTATGAAATGTACAAGGGCAATCCTTATTCTGTTCCCGATCTTTTCGACGATATGCTCAACACATTCAATAAAAAGAAAAACGCGGCATTTGAATTTTGTGAAGCTGAATATTTTCTGGCCTACAAAGATAATAAACTGGTAGGACGTGTTGCCGCTATCATCAACCACAAAGCCAACGAGAAATGGAATAAGAAAGACGTGCGCTTTGGTTGGATTGACTTTATTGACGATCCTGAGGTTTCTTCTGCTCTACTGAAAACGGTAGAAGAGTGGGGAAAAGCCAAAGGCATGACGCATATCCAGGGACCTTTAGGATTTACTGACTTCGATGCAGAAGGGATGCTCATAGAAGGATATGACCAGCTCAGTACGATGGCAACTATTTACAACTATCCCTACTATCCGCAACACATGGAAAAACTGGGATATGAGAAAGATGCCGATTGGGTGGAATATAAAATCTACATTCCGGATGCCATACCGGACAAACACAAACGTATCTCTGAACTTATCCAAAGAAAATATAATCTCAAAATAAAAAAATACAGTTCATCCAAAAAAATCGCTGCCGAGTACGGACAAGCCATTTTTGAATTAATGAACGAAGCTTATAGTCCGTTGTACGGTTACTCACCTTTGTCACAACGTCAGATAGACCAATATGTGAAGATGTATCTCCCGATTGTTGACTTGCGTATGGTAACGCTTATCACAGATGCCGATGATCAGTTAATTGCGGTAGGTATTTCAATGCCCTCACTTTCAGAGGCTTTGCAAAAATCTCATGGCCGTTTGTTACCCTTTGGCTGGTATTATTTATTAAAGGCCTTGTTTATGAAACGCCGGGCAAAAATGCTTGATTTGTTGCTTGTAGCCGTGAAACCGGAGTATCAAAATAAAGGTGTTAACGCATTGTTATTTTCCGATTTAATTCCGGTTTATCAAAAATTAGGTTTTATCTTTGCAGAAAGCAACCCTGAGTTGGAGATGAACGGGAAAGTACAAGCTCAGTGGGAATACTTCAAAACGGAACAACATAAACGTCGTCGCGCGTTTACAAAAAAGATAGAATAATGTGTCAATGTACTACTATGTCAATGGTACATTGATATAATAGCATATTAAAAAATTATTATTTATGGAAGAGAACGAGCTGATACCTGTAGACAACAATCCAGTAGAATACACAGACGACAACATCCGTCATCTGAGCGACATGGAGCATGTCCGCACACGTCCCGGTATGTACATCGGGAAGTTGGGCGACGGCGCACATGCCGAGGACGGAATCTATGTCCTTTTGAAAGAAGTGTTAGACAACAGTATCGACGAGTTCAAGATGCAAGCCGGCAAAAAGATAGAAATTATTGTCGAAGAGAATCTCCGTGTTAGCGTACGCGACTATGGACGAGGTATTCCACAAGGAAAGCTGATTGAAGCAGTCAGTATGCTGAATACCGGTGGAAAATATGACAGTAAGGCTTTCAAAAAGAGTGTCGGACTGAACGGTGTCGGTGTAAAAGCAGTCAATGCACTAAGCTCACGTTTTGAAGTACGCAGTTATCGAGAAGGAAAAGTGCGTATTGCCACTTTCTCCAAAGGTGATCTGCTGACAGACGAAACACAGGATACGGAAGAGGAAAATGGAACTTATATTTTCTTCGAACCGGATGCTACCCTATTCTTAGGCTATAGTTTCCGCCCCGAATTCATCGAAACGATGTTGCGCAACTATACCTACCTCAACACCGGACTTGCAATTATCTATAACGGACAGCGCATCGTGTCACGAAATGGTCTTGTAGATCTTCTGAACGATAATATGACTGCCAACGGACTTTACCCGATTATACACCTCAAAGGAGAAGACATTGAAATAGCCTTTACACATACAGGCCAGTACGGTGAAGAGTATTATTCATTCGTCAACGGCCAGCATACCACACAAGGTGGTACGCACCAAAGTGCTTTTAAGGAACATATAGCACGAACCATTAAAGAATTTTACAATAAAAATCAGGACTATACGGATATACGCAATGGGCTGGTAGCTGCTATCGCGGTCAACGTTGAAGAACCGATGTTCGAGAGTCAGACTAAAATCAAACTGGGTTCTACCAATATGTCACCTGGTGGCGTAACAGTAAATAAGTTTGTTGGTGACTTCGTTAAACAAGAAGTAGACAACTTTCTGCATAAACACGGAGATGTGGCAGAAATCATGCTTCAAAAAATACAGGACTCTGAAAAAGAGCGTAAAGCCATAGCCGGTGTAACCAAACTGGCTCGCGAACGTGCTAAAAAAGCAAACTTGCACAATCGTAAATTACGTGACTGCCGCATCCACCTAAATGATCCGAAAGGCAAAGGCCTGGAAGAAGACTCTTGTATCTTCATTACCGAGGGAGATTCGGCAAGTGGCTCTATCACTAAAAGCCGTGACGTGAATACACAAGCCGTATTTAGTCTTCGTGGTAAACCTCTTAATTCATTCGGGTTAACCAAGAAAGTGGTATACGAAAACGAAGAGTTCAACCTATTGCAAGCTGCCCTCAACATTGAGGATGGCATAGAGGGATTACGCTACAACAAAGTAATTGTAGCTACAGATGCCGATGTGGACGGTATGCACATCCGCTTGTTGCTTATCACTTTTTTCCTTCAGTTCTTCCCGGATCTGATAAAGAAAGGACATGTTTACATCCTGCAAACACCTCTGTTCCGTGTACGCAACAAGAAAAAAACGTTATATTGCTACAGTGATGAGGAACGCCAAAGAGCCATCAAAGAGTTGAATCCTAATCCGGAAATCACCCGATTCAAAGGTTTAGGAGAAATCTCTCCGGATGAATTCAAACACTTCATTGGCAAAGACATGCGCCTGGAGCAGGTTTCACTGCGTAAGACCGACTTGGTAAAAGAACTGCTTGAGTTCTACATGGGTAAAAATACAATGGAACGACAAAACTTTATTATAGACAATCTGGTTATAGAAGAAGATATAGCATAAAACAACACATGAGAAGAGCTATTTTTCCGGGCACGTTCGACCCGTTTACTATCGGACATTATTCGATAGTTACACGTGCATTGACTTTTATGGACGAAGTAACTATAGGAATAGGTATCAATGAAAATAAAAACACTTATTTCCCGATTGAGAAACGTGTAGAGATGATTCAGAAGCTTTACAAGAACGAGCCGCGAATTAAAGTGATGTCTTATGATTGCCTGACCATTGACTTTGCGCAGCAAGTAGACGCTCAGTTTATAGTCCGTGGCATACGTACGGTAAAAGACTTTGAATACGAAGAGACCATCGCGGACATCAACCGAAAGTTAGCAGGCATAGAAACTATTTTGCTTTTCACCGAACCGGAACTTACCTGCATCAGTTCTACAATTGTACGAGAACTTCTTAGCTATAATAAAGACATCAGCATGTTCATTCCTGAAGGAATGGAAATTGATTAATGATGAGTGATTAAGTAAATTAAGATGATGAAGAAACTATATATCCTTTTAGCCTGCCTGTGGGCTATTACAGCACAGGCACAAAACTTTGGTACGCCTGCCATGCGCAAGCTTCAAATGGCCGAATTTGCTATCGCCAACCTTTATGTAGACAAAGTAGACGAAGATAAGCTCGTAGAAGAAGCCATCGTTAAGATGCTCGCACAACTCGATCCTCACTCCACCTACTCGGATGCCGAAGAGGTGAAGAAAATGAACGAGCCTCTACAAGGTAATTTTGAAGGTATCGGGGTTCAATTCCAGATGATTGAAGACACATTGCTGGTTGTACAACCCGTCAGCAATGGTCCTTCTGAGAAAGTAGGCATTCTTGCCGGTGACCGTATTGTAGCTGTGAACGACACAGCGATTGCAGGTGTAAAAATGAGTACGGAAGATATCATGGCCCGCCTCCGTGGGCCAAAAGATTCAGAAGTAAACCTGACCATCATCCGCCGGGGTGTGAAAGACCCATTACTTTTCACCGTAAAGCGGGATAAAATCCCTATTCTCAGTCTGGATGCTGCTTATATGATTGAACCCAAAACAGGTTACATCCGTATCAACCGTTTTGGAGCTACCACAGCCGAGGAGTTCCTTACGGCAATGAAGGAACTGCAAAAGAAAGGAATGAAAGACCTCATCCTCGACCTGCAAGGCAACGGAGGCGGTTATCTGAATGCAGCCATTGACTTGGCAAATGAATTCCTGGGAGAGAAGGAACTGATTGTATATACAGAGGGACGTACTGCACAGCGTAGTGAATTCTTTGCTAAGGGTACAGGAAATTTCCGCAAAGGACGCTTGGTGGTATTAGTAGATGAATATTCTGCATCGGCCAGTGAAATCGTGACCGGAGCTATTCAGGACTGGGACAGAGGAGTAGTTGTAGGCCGTCGTTCTTTCGGTAAAGGACTGGTGCAACGCCCCATCGACCTACCGGACGGTTCTATGATCCGTCTGACTATCGCCCGATATTATACACCCGCCGGTCGTTGCATTCAAAAACCCTATGAAAGTACAGTAGATACTAAACTCTCAGGCAGAAATAACAGCGATGAAAGTAACCAAAAACGGTACAATCAGGATTTAATAGACCGCTTCAACCGCGGTGAATTAATGAATGCAGACAGCATCCACTTCCCCGATTCACTAAAATGCCAGACCAAGAAACTGGGACGTACCGTTTACGGTGGTGGTGGTATCATGCCCGATTACTTTGTTCCGATTGATACCACTCTTTATACAGATTACCATCGTAATCTTGTAGCCAAAGGAGTTATCATTAAATTAACCATGAAGTATATCGAGAAGTATCGCAAAGAGCTCACAAACCAATACAAGAAATTTGAAACCTTCAATGAAAAGTTTGAGGTAGATGATGAATTGTTGAAAATGATGCGTGACATGGCAGAACAGGAGAAGATTGAGTTCAATGAAGAACAATATAACAAAGCTCTGCCGTTGATCAAAACACAATTAAAAGCATTGATAGCCCGTGATTTATGGGATATGAATGAATATTTCCAAGTGATGAATAAAACAAACAAAAGTGTAGAACGGGCACTGGAAATATTGAAATCGAAGGAATACGAGCAAATGCTGAAATAAATAAGAATGTGAAGAGACGTTTGCAAGAATGTACACTTTTATAGGACAAGAGTGTACATTCTTGCTATATAAAGGTGTACACTCTTGCATATCAAAAATGCACACTCTTATAAACACTGATTATCAATAAATTAGCAGCCTTTTTTTTTTTAATATACCAATCCGGGAGTTTTCTTTTTCTCACCAAACAACCACGTGTTCAACCAACGATTTACATATACATTGACCACTGCACAACCAGTACCTATCACCGCACCTGCTATTACATCCGATGGATAATGCACCCCCTCATTCATTCGCGAAAATCCTACCGAACACGCCCAAAAGGCCGAAGGAGCAATCACATACCATTTAGGATACTTGATACTCAACGATGTAGCCAATGAAAAAGCTGCCGACGTATGACTGGACGGAAAAGAAGGACTACTCTCCGTACTGTACGGATGTACCCGTCCCGGGTAACGGTCATAAGGCCGTTCACGCCCCACCAAATGTTTTATACCATAGGTTAATACTACTGCTTCAGCAACACTTGTCCCAATATATACAGCATCTTTCAATAGTTCTTTATCCTTTCCTATACCTGCATAAATAGCCATAGCCACAGGTACACCTACCGAAATATAAGGTGCCGAACGAGAAAATACCTTGCTATAATTTCGCACAAACTTCCCATCCATACTGTTTATTTTATGCAACGTGTTTATATCCCAATTTTGTGCCTGAGCGCCTATTATACAGAACATCGAAACACAGATAATCACAAATTTTCTCATCGTATTCTTACTTATTAGATTGGACAAAGATATAGCAAAAACATTGAGTATTCATAAAAAAAATAATATCTTTGTTCCCTTAACCAATAACATGTCCTTATTTAATTCATGATAAAAAACAGTTCTTGTAAAAGATTCACCAACTGTGCACAGTGTCCCAAAGCAGCTGAAAGTACACTTGTCTACCGGAGTTTTCCCAGAGGACAACACTTCCCTGCCGATAAATGTACACAGAACTGTATGATATTCATGATAAAAGGCGAACTACTCGTAAATAGCCAGGAATATCCCGGTACCAGCTTGCACTCCGGACAATTTATTCTTCAGGCCATTGGTTCTAAAATTGAAATATTAGCATTAACAGAGGTGGAATACATTGTTTATTGGTTCAACGAACTTCCACAAATATGCGAAGACCGTTATCGCGAAATTCTGAATGGCGCCGAAGCTCCGTTGACTTATACTCCTTTAATGATGAATTCCCGCCTTAACGACCTTATAACCAGCCTTAGTGAATACCTGACGGAAGGTATCTCCTGTGGTCCTTTTATTGATTTGAAGTGCCAGGAACTCGTATTCCTTCTCACTTGTTATTATCCCCAGCCACAACTCGCCAGTTTCTTCTATCCTATCAGTACCTATACTGAAAGTTTCCAATATTTCGTTATGCAAAACTATGGGAAAGTCAAAAATGTAGAAGAGTTTGCCCATCTGGGTGGATATACTGTCACAACTTTTCGCCGCCTTTTCAGAAACCTGTATGGTGTACCGGTATACGAATGGATACTCGATAAAAAACGTGAAGGGATTCTTGACGATCTGCAACACACCAAAGAACGAATCACCGACATCAGCACTCGTTATGGCTTCGATTCTTTATCACATTTTGCTCACTTCTGTAAAGCCTCTTTTGGTGATTCTCCCCGTGCTCTTCGATCACGTGCCGCCCAAGGCGAGAAGATCAGCAAGAAAGAATAGTTGACATATCGGTTAATTTCACCATAACAACACAAGCTAACCAGTACATTGACACGTGGATACATTAAAGAATTATTTCTTTAATTCTTTGGTTAATCAATGTATTTCCTGTACTTTTGCACGAAGAGACGTAGACACGTAAAATAAAAATCATAGTTCTAACAATTAAATAATTTAAAATCAATCATTTATGTGGTTAAGTAATTCATCTGTAGGAAGGAAAGTGGTGATGAGCGTTACAGGTATCGCCCTTGTCCTGTTTCTAACGTTTCACATGGCGATGAACCTTGTTGCGATCATCTCGGCTGAGGGTTACAACATGGTTTGTGAGTTCCTGGGAGCAAACTGGTACGCGTTAGTGGCGACTTTAGGACTGGCTGCCCTCTTCGTGATTCACATTATCTATGCTTTCTGGCTGACAATGCAGAATCGTGCAGCACGCGGTAATGAACGTTATGCCGTAGTAGACAAACCCAAAACTGTAGAATGGGCTTCACAAAACATGCTTGTGTTGGGCCTTATCGTAATCCTTGGATTGGGTCTTCATCTGTTTAACTTCTGGGCTAAGATGCAGCTCCCCGAATTGATGCACAACATGGGGTCAGTAGTAGACACTACTTATGCTGCTGACGGTGTTTATCACATTATCAACACCTTCTCTAATCCTGTATACGTAGTGCTTTACCTCATTTGGCTTGCTGCTCTCTGGTTCCACCTTACTCACGGATTCTGGAGTTCTATGCAGTCACTGGGCTGGAACAACAAAGTATGGATCAATCGCTGGAAATGTATCTCCAACATTTATTCAACTATCGTTGTCATCTGCTTTGCCCTGGTAGTAGTCGTATTCTTCGTTAAATCGTTGGCATGCGGCGCTTGCTAAATTTTATAATTGTAACTGATTAAATCGTAAATAGCATTATGACTCAAATAGATTCTAAAATTCCTGAAGGCCAGTTAGCCGAAAAATGGAGTAACTATAAAGCTCACCAAAAACTTGTAAATCCTGCCAACAAACGTCGTCTTGACATTATCGTTGTAGGTACCGGACTTGCCGGCGCATCTGCAGCCGCTTCTCTGGGCGAAATGGGATTCAGAGTATTCAACTTCTGTATCCAGGATTCTCCCCGTCGTGCTCACTCTATTGCTGCACAGGGTGGTATCAATGCAGCTAAGAACTATCAAAATGACGGTGACTCCGTATACCGTCTTTTCTACGATACAATCAAAGGTGGTGACTATCGTGCACGCGAAGCCAACGTTTATCGTCTGGCAGAAGTGTCTAATGCCATCATCGACCAGTGTGTAGCCCAAGGCGTTCCTTTCGCCCGCGATTACGGTGGCACACTTGACAACCGTTCATTCGGTGGTGCACAGGTATCACGTACATTCTATGCCCGCGGTCAGACCGGACAGCAGTTGTTGTTAGGTGCTTATTCAGCATTGAGCCGTCAGGTACAAAAAGGTACTGTCAAGTTGTTTACTCGTTATGAAATGCTTGACCTCGTCATCATCGACGGACGTGCACGTGGTATCATTGCCCGTAACCTTGTAACCGGTGAAATCGAACGCTTCGCAGCTCATGCCGTAGTAATCGGTACTGGTGGTTACGGAAATGCTTTTTTCCTTTCTACCAACGCTATGGGTTCCAACGGCTCTGTAGCTATCCAATGCTACAAGAAAGGCGCTTATTTTGCTAACCCATGTTTCGCACAGATTCACCCGACTTGTATCCCCGTACACGGTGACAAGCAGTCTAAACTGACGCTGATGTCTGAGTCTCTCCGTAACGACGGACGTATCTGGGTTCCGAAGAAAATTGAAGATGCCAAAGCATTGCAAGCCGGAACAAAGAAACCAACTGATATTCCTGACGAAGACCGTGACTTCTACCTGGAACGTCGTTACCCTGCATTTGGTAACCTCGTACCTCGTGACGTAGCATCACGTGCTGCCAAAGAACGTTGCGATGCCGGCTTCGGTGTAAACAATACCGGTCTGGCTGTATTCCTTGATTTCAAATATGCTATCGACCGTCTAGGTGAAGATGTGGTTCGCGCCCGTTATGGTAACCTCTTCGACATGTACGAAGAAATCACCGACGAGAACCCATACAAAACTCCGATGATGATATTCCCCGCTATTCACTATACAATGGGTGGTATCTGGGTTGATTATGAATTGATGACCTCTATCCCGGGTCTGTTTGCTATCGGCGAAGCTAACTTCTCTGATCACGGAGCCAACCGTCTGGGAGCATCTGCTTTGATGCAGGGTCTGGCTGACGGATACTTCGTACTGCCTTACACAATCCAGAATTACCTGGCCGATCAGATTCAGGTTCCACGCTTCTCTACAGATCTGCCTGAGTTTGCAGCAGCAGAGAAAGCTATTAAGGAGAAGATCCAAAAGATTAAAGCCGTTAACGGTAAACACTCCGTTGACTCTATCCACAAAAAACTGGGTCACATTATGTGGGATTTTGTAGGTATGGCTCGTACCAAAGAATCACTGCAAAAAGCATTGAATGGTATCCAGGAAGTGAAGAAAGACTTTTGGACAAATGTACGTATCCCGGGTGATGTAAACGAACTGAACGTAGAACTTGAAAAAGCACTTCGTCTGATTGACTTTATCGAAGTAGGTATGTTAATGGCCCGTGACGCTTTGAACCGTGAAGAATCTTGCGGTGGCCACTTCCGTACAGAATACCAGACTCCGGAAGGCGAAGCACTGCGTGACGATAAGAACTTCTCTTACGTATCCTGCTGGAAATACACCGGTGAAGATTCAGAACCGGAATTGATCAAAGAAGATTTGAACTATCAGTTTGTGAAAGTTCAGACTCGTAACTACAAGTCATAAAATTTAGTCTTTAAGTTGATTAGTTTTTAAGTTATTTAGAAGATGGGAAATCATAAAGAGTTGGTAGTCTGGCAAAAAAGCATAACACTGGTTAAGCTTGTATATCAGCAAACCGGTTCTTTTCCCTCCGACGAAAGATTTGGGTTAACTAATCAAATGCGCAGATGTTCAGTATCTATACCATCAAATATTGCAGAAGGATTCGGCAGAGGAAGTGATAAAGAATTAACCCAATTCTTACGAATTTCATTAGGATCCTCATCCGAACTGGATACTCAATTGATCCTATCAAAAGAGCTACATTATATGGATGAAAAAAGATACAACGAGCTATCGGCTTTAAATGAAGAAGTAGCCAAAATGCTTTCATCACTTATTTACCGCAGAGTAAATGGTTTAGATAGCAACTTAAAAACTAATAAACTAACAAACTTATAAACTTAAGTACAATGGATAAAAATATATCATTCACGCTAAAAGTATGGCGTCAGAAAAGCCCTAAAGCTAAAGGTGCTTTTGAAACATACCAAATGAAAGATATCCCGGGTGACACATCGTTCCTCGAAATGCTGGATATTCTGAACGAACAAATTATTAACGACGGTGGCGAACCAATCGTATTCGACCATGACTGCCGCGAAGGTATCTGTGGTATGTGCTCTCTGTACATTAATGGACACCCACACGGACCTGCAACAGGTGCTACTACCTGCCAGATGTACATGCGTCGTTTCAAAGACGGTGACACAATCACTGTTGAACCATGGCGTTCTGCCGGTTTCCCGGTAATCCGCGACCTTATGGTAGACCGTTCCGCTTATGACAAGATCATGCAGGCCGGTGGTTACGTAAGCATAAACACAGGTGCTCCTCAGGATGCCAACGCTATCCTTATCTCTAAGGACATCGCTGACGAAGCTATGGATGCTGCTGCATGTATCGGTTGTGGTGCTTGTGTAGCTGCTTGTAAGAATGGTTCGGCTATGTTGTTCGTTTCAGCAAAGGTTAGCCAGTTGAATCTGCTTCCACAAGGTAAGGTAGAGGCTGCACGCCGTGCGAAGGCTATGTTGTCTAAGATGGATGAGCTCGGATTCGGTAACTGTACAAACACTCGTGCTTGTGAGGCTGAATGTCCGAAAAACATCTCTATCAGTAACATTGCTCGTCTGAATCGTGATTTCATCCTTGCAAAACTGAAAGACTAAATACTTAGTATTTGATTAATAGCAGAAGAATCCCTCACCAATAATAGGTGGGGGATTTTTATTTCTTAATCCGAAAAGATTGATAATCTAAAAGAATTTGAACTGAGAATAGAAGTAATATACTTTCGTTATTACATAATAGAAGAATTTCTGCAAAATACAATCACAAAGAAACGCCTCTTTCTACAAAGAAATAGAAAACGAAAAAACATTTCATTTCACCTATTAGAGGCTGTTTCAGACAAAAACTTAACCAATTTTCTTAGGAATTAAGAAAATAAATAGAATATCACAAGCTTAATAATTATTAATACATTATATTTGCAAAAAGAAAAGAAGATGTATCACGTATTCAATGCATAAACAGCTAAATTACAGTGCATCTTTTTAGTTGCGCGAACAAATATTTGTGCCAGACTGAAACCGACCAATTTTCATCTCAAACTTCGGCACAGAGAAAGTCCCGCAACCTTTATTGCATATATATGTTATATTTGTGCTTTTTATGCGCAAATAGATTTTTTCGTATATATACAAATAAAGGGAGCGTGGGCTGACTCATTATTCGAAGGGAGGTTCTTGGTCGGACCGCAGTCTAGAATAATGTTTCAGTCACACGCTCTCGTTTTAAAAACAAGCGCTTTCCGAAACATTTGCATCCATTTTCATTATAGAGAGTATTAAAAAGAATTTATGTACACAAGAAGAGAGAAAAAACAGTGAACAGTTACAAGAAAACAAAATACAGGTATGGAGGCTGTTAATATATTAGCCCATTGCCCGAAAAATAACTCTGATTTAATAGTTAATAGAATTTTATCATCCCTTATGTAAGAGAGGGTGCCGGCAGCTGATAAATCTTTATGAAAAGCACACGAGCGTGTGTGCAAACTGTCAGGCATCTATTTAGGCAGGGCGTCGCTGTGAAGCGATGCCCTTTTTTCAACACACTGTCTATAAGGAAGCACTGCTATACTTTTCCGGAACGTATGTTACGGGGAGATGCGCCAAAATTCTTCTTACAAAAATTAGAGAAATGAGGTAGAGATTCAAAGCCGTATTGATAACAAATTTCTGAAATAGTAGCTTGCGTGTAGCAAAGATCATAGATGATTCCCTCTTTACGCCGCTTCATCATCCATTCATAGACAGGTTCATGAAATACAGAATTAAAAATTCGGCGGAAAGTGGTTACAGTATATCCTCCTAACTGAGCAAAGTCTTCTACTGTTTTCACTTTAGCATGATTTTCAAGAACGAAATATTGAAAACTGGTAGTATACTTAGACAGTGGATGCACCAATGTGGACAACTCATAATCAGAATAATAAGAACTAAGAATAAAAGCCAGTTCTTTTCGCTTCAAGGATAGCAGCTCACGACATATTTTCTCCTTAGACAAATAAATAGCAGATCCCTCAAGAAAATGTAATAACTCAGGTACTATTTTTAGTGGAGAAAAGATCAGAGGCGGAGTTACATCGTGCATGATGTAATTGTAACGCTCTTCACAAAAAAGCTCAGGTTTGTTAAAACTATAACACACACATTCGGCATCTGCCATGACAAGTATTTCCAGTTTTGAACCAATGGCCTGAAGAATAAACTCACCAGCATGTATCATCGTACCGGCGTACTCCTGACTATTAACAAGTATTTCACCTTTGAGTAAAAAAATGATGAGATTCTCCTCACACTTCTGAGCAGGCTTATGAAACCCTCTCGGATGAGAAGCATGAATAATAGCATTGTTCACTGCCTTAGGACATTCCAAACAGTTCATCGTTACTCCACAAGTGGGGGTACCGGACATAGTAGTATATATTATTTGTTTATGTTTCCCGCAAATGTACAAGAATATTTTAATAGACAAAGCATCCTACAAGAAAAATCCCCAAGGAAAGCAGTAAAAGTTTCACTTGAGGATTTTATTAATCATTATATGCTATCGGATACAGGTCGGTTTGTCTATTTTGAATACCTTTCCGATATCTTTTCACATACTTGTGACCGGAATAATAGCTAATGTGCTTCTTGTTTCGTTGAAATAATAAACCAATGATTGGGATTAGATACCTTCGTGAATTTTATTTCTTGAGGATATATATTATTATCAGCCTCAATAATAAATTCATTTTCACCCTCTTTCGTTAAGAAACTAATTATCGGTTCATATGATTTATAATAGTACTGTGCGCTCATGGCATAACCTTTCCAAAGAATACGAATTCGATCATCAGTCCCTTCTACTACTTCATATTGAGTAGTATACACGCTTCCTATGTTCTCCTTACAAACAGCCAGAATAGCCTGAAGACTTGTTTCCGGCTCAAATGGATTGGTATATAAACCAAGATAGAAGTCATTAAAGGTAGTTGCAAAGTCATTATTCATGATATAAACCATACTATTCCACAACTGACGAAAGCGGGTACTACTACGCTTATTTGCAAAATACCATGTATCCGTTGTCTGATTAAAAATACGATTGATAGGCAAAGTGCCTATCTCAATTGTATTTTTATCATCTTTGAAAACAAGTTTTCTCTCTGCATCATCCCATTTGAGACTTTCTATGGTTGTACCTCCAATAGTTACAGGATTGGCACACTTCGCTCCATCCGCTGTGAGAATAAATGACATCAGCTTCGTTTCAACCTTGTCATTTACCGTATAAGACAGGTTAAAACAGCGCGCAGATGAACTTTTGGCCAACATGCTTATCGACTCTCCATTGAGTAACATGTCCAGATATTTGGTATCCACCAACGATGCCATTTTATCTATGCCCGACAAATATTCGCTCCAGGAAATGTCCGACGACAGTTTACGCATCTCTATCCTTTGATTTGTTTTCTTACCTTTAAGCATGATCTGGCTGGAATTATGCTCCATGATATAAAATTCATAATCACCTCCGAATCCGACTCCATCTGATTGCGGATCAGAGAATTTATGGAATATCTTATTATATGTGTCAAAAGCCAATAATATCCCGTTTTCGTGTTTTAACGTATACATGCCGGATTCTTTCCGGGTATTATCTCCACTTACTGCTTTCTCTGCTGAAAACGTGGCCATGCCGTCCTCGTCAAACGACACAATCAACTGATATCCTCCATATAAAGAGGTATTCGGAAAATATTCCATTATCCATCCATTTTCTGCTCCCTGGAGATCTTTACAGCATGCTTCTTCCTCCTCCGTAAGGCGTTTATTTGAATTTCCACTATAGATCTCCTTTTCCTCTCCTGTACATGCAACTAAAAAGAGAAAAGGTATACTAATCAAAATAAATAATATCTTTTTCATATTCGGTATGATTTTCAAAGTGAATCAATTTCTGTAGAACGTTTTGCAATCACTGTTCTCAATTTATCTATATCGATATTCCAGGCACTTTTCAACCATTCACGAGCTATTTTCAGTTTAGAGAGAATAATTGTTTTTCCATTGCCGGTACCGGTTGCTTGTTTGTCCGGCAATTCTTCTTTGGCCTCTTCATCTGTGAATGTGGCTTGCCGAAGAATTTCGTTCCAAGCTGCATCCGTACGGGTTAAAAAATTGGCAATAACTTCTACAAAGTCCTCCCGGGCTTCACTACTGGCATAATTGCTTACAAAGCCCATACGGTGAGCCTGTTCGTTTGTGCGATTCATCCAGCCCGTAGGAGAATAGTTATTAACAGATATTTCATTAAATTCAGTCGGATAATTTTTTGTCTGATGCAGAATGTGTGCAAACTCGTGGTGCATCGTTCGAAAGTAGTATAAATTTAATAGCTCGATATTGGTTTTATCGAGAGAATTAATTTTATAGAGGGTAACTTTTATTCCTTTATCGGCAGTACCCAGCACTTCTGTCTTAGAATCCGGATTAACGGCCGACGATCCAATCAAATTGATGATACGCGGACCATATTGTTTCATAAATATTTCTCCGCATACCTCGTCATAAGCCCCCAACCAAAGATGTTTGATGAGTTTAGCCATTTCTTTGGATTTCTCCAGCTCTGCAGGAACCAGATTGTAACTCATATCGCTTTCAATGTCTTCAAACCGGTACTTCAAGTCAATATTGTATGGCTTTATATAGTTATCCAACAACCAGCTATCAAATTCATTCCGTTCGACCTTTATCTTACCGAATGTGCTTTCATCCAAATCATCTTCTCCACAAGAAGTAAAAGTAGATATACTGATGAAAAACAAGAATGAATATAGAATTATATATTTAAAACTTCGCATCATATTTTTATTTCTTTTTATCATGTATTATAGCTGTTTTTATCTGGGATTTGGAGTTAGTCCCGCGCCAATCACATCTGTTGGTATCTGAATCGCTCTTCTCGGATCATCTACAGTTAATATATCATCACTACTACCACTTATATTGTGAGTAACTTCAATACCATAACGTTTGATGTCAAACCAGCGTAGACCTTCATGAATGGTTTCTATCCGACGCAAATGGAGGATACAATTCACAAAATTGAGTTGTTCACCATTTTCAATAGTGAACTTCGGATGTAGTTCCTTCTTTGTTTTTTCTGTAGCTTGGCTACCATAATATTGATTGACAGCCGAACGTGAAACCGTTACTCCGGAGGCATGTGTGTCAAACCAAGCCTGTATATCAGCTACAGCCTGGGTATATTCTTTTTGATACACATAAGCTTCGGCACGGCAGAGCAATAACTCATCCGTCGTAAAAGCCGTAGTTACGATATGCGCTTGTCCGATACCCGCCACCTTATCAGTATATTCAAAGAATTCAATCTGTTTGGGAAATACCAATCCATATTCTTGCGTACCGAACAGTTTGTCGAAATATTTAAGCGAACGCTCATTTCCCCAGATACCTGCACTAAGTAAGGTTTCCAGCATTTTTGCAATAGGATGCCCATAACGTCGATACGTCTTATAAACCCCTGTCATACGAGCATAAGCCGATACAGCCGTTTGCAAAAGCAGGTTACTGTTCTCTTCTGCCTTAATATATTGATTCCCTATTTCAAAGTAAGATGAAAGCGAAGGATATGGAGAGTAATCCCGTAGCATATTTGCCGGAGAATTCCCCAATACCTTACTTGCATATTCTATTACTTTGTCATACTTTCTGTAATAGAGATAAAAACGGGCGGCAAAGGCATTGGCGGCTTTGATGTTGAAATGATATTTTGGAATGGAATAAAGTTCATCGTTAATGAGTCCTATACCTTCTTCAATATCTTGTGCAATATCCTCATAAACTAATTTTACCGTCCCCCGGTCGTAATTCTTGCTAACAATTGTCTCTCTTTCTTTTACGTAAGGTATTCCTAAATCTTTATCACTTGTTTGTTCATTATAAGCCTGACAGAAAACGTTAACCAGCATGAAATGGCTGTATGCCCGGCAAAGAAGAGCTTCTCCACGTTGCGCATTCAGTTCATCGGGATTATCCGATAGATCAATTGCCTCCAGCGCCTGGTTGGCAACAGCAATCGCTCCGTAATATCCTTCCCATAAATGCGTCGGAGAATCCGCATTTTTCTGTGTAGAAGGTTGCCACCTGTAATACTCTTCCACTACTTGGTTCAAAGTACCGTAGTTTATTCCATTGTCTTTAATATTATCCGACGAGGCTTCTCCTAACATACAGATAGCAACAGTAGGATAAGCCGATACCAATAAATCGGTAATATTATCTTCCGAATTCAGATTGGCCCTGTTGTCGGGTAATTTATCAAGATAGCTTTCGCATGAAGTACTTATCCATACAAAGATTAATCCGATAAATACATTGATGATATGTCTTAGTTTCATATTCTATTTTTAATCTTGTTTTTATAATCCTAATCTGATAGTAAATGTGAATTGCCTGGGAACAGGAGTAGATACACCACCGGAACGGAAAAATTCAGGATCTTGCCCGTTTAGCTTTGAATCGGCATATAGCAGGAAGAGATTGGTTGCCTGTATTTTGAACTGTAATTTGTTCAATCGGAAAAAGTTCAAAACCTTGGCCGGGAGATCATAGGACAAAGAAATTTCCTTTAACCGGATAAAACCGCCATCAGCAATGCGTACATCCGAATAGTTGTAAGCATTATAGGCCATATTTAAATAAGCATACTGCTGGTTCATGCGGTAACTTACAATAGTAGGTATATTAGTGGTATTTTCATCACCGGCTTTCATCCAACGATTCTTAAACTCTTTAGGCATGGCATCAAGATCAGAATAAGCACTGCTGAAAACCGGATCCAAACGGATTACATTTCCAAAAGAGTAGGTAAGAAATACATTCAGTTTAAAGTTTTTATAAGTAAGGATATTACCAAAACTTCCGGTAATAGTGGGATCAGTAGGACCTTCATATTTTAAGAAACCCAACTTCTCATACTCTTGAAAATTCAGAGTGGAAATTGTTCTTTGACCATCCTGATTGATAAAAGTAGGAAGACCGTCTTCTGTCAATCCGGCAAAAGGTATGGAGAAAAGCGCCCTTACAGGATAACCTTCCCGTCCGAATCCATTTCCTGAGATTAGATCGAGTACGTTCGCATGTGATTTCAGATCCGTTATTTCATTCTTTGTCTTGGAGAAAATAAAATCGGTATTCCAACTGAAACCTTTCTTCTTTATATTCTGAGTGGAGAGAGTCAGTTCTATACCGGACGATCTCATGGAAGCTATATTGGCATATTTGGCAATTGTTCCACCGGCTCCCTGGGTATTGATTACTCCAATCAAGTCAAAATTATTACGCCGGTAATAATCTGCCGCAAGATTGATACGATTATGAAGGAAGCCTAAATCGACGCCCACGTTGAATTCGTGTTTCTTTTCGTAGGTCAGTTCACTGTTCTCAAGTTCCGTAATGCGCATTCCCGACTCTGTGACACTGGCTGAAGGACGCCAAGGCGAATAACTGTTAAGGATCGTTTGCGAATTAGTCACGAAAGCAGGACCACGGTCGGCTGTCAAACTATAAGACGCTTTAAGTGTTGCATGCGACAGAACCGGATGTGAGAAATTAGAATAGAATTTTTCTTCGTGTACGTTCCACGCACCGGCAATATTCCATGTCGGCAACCAACGTGCCGAACGTGATTTACCTAAACGATTGGTACCTTCGTAACGTCCGGTTCCGGTTAATGTGTATTTACCTTCATAAGAGTAGGTACCCATAACGAAGAAAGCTACACTGCGAGTATTGGCAGCCTCATTAGTATAATAATTGGTATTTTCTTCTTTACCCTGTTTGAAAACATTGTAATCATAGAAAGGCGTACCGCCTTTATCATACTGATAACCCCAACCCCGGAACCAGCTCCGGGTACGGTCAATAGAATTGTTTTCAAAACCACCGAAAAAGTTCAGAATATGTGTGTTATTAATACTCGTATTGTAAGTAGCCGTTGCACGGATATCGATTCCCCTCATACTATAATCAGTACGAGTGTAGATACCACCTTCCGGGAGAATAGTAATGGGCAAAGAGTTTATCAGATCGGGATCAGTGTACAATAACGGATTACTATCTCGGATAGTGGCATCTCCCATAGCACGATATGATTCCGCCTGATTGGAATGGTCTTTGATATTATGTTCCTGTCCGGTAGTAGAATACTTAATAGCAGCCAATCCGCTTAATTCCAATCCCTTGACAGGTCTCCATTTGAGTTCTCCCTGAAATTTAAGATCTGCTACATTCAAATCGATATAGTTATTATCCAATTCATGCAGTATATTGAAATCGGCATAGTTACGGGTGTAGTACACCTCTTTGCCATTTTCATCTGTACATTGCAAAGTACGTGAGGTGTTCAGCGCATAGCTGTACGGGTTTATATCAAAGTCGCGTTTTACTTGTCCGTTTACCACATCCAGTTGTTGGCTTAATGTACCGGGGGCAACTTGCTTACGATACGAACCACTTCCTAAAATCAGAGCACTCAATTTGTCTGAAAGATTAAAAGAGGCATTCATATTGGCTGTATACCGGTTTACAGAACTGGCTTTCGTCCAACCGGGATCATTGTAAAGGCTTAATGAAGCATACATACGCGCTTTCTCCGACCCCGTTGAGATACTGACGGAATGTGTTTGGACAATATTCTGATTGAAAAGAATATTAAACCAATCTGTATTCCGCATTTCAGCTTTTTCCAGATATGCATAACGCGCTTCGAGTGTATTGTCCAGCTGATAAGAATCCGTATTGGGATCATATGTATTTATCATCTGATACATCTTACCGTAAACGCCGCTATTAGCAGCACGTGCTGTCTCTGAAAACAGTAGCCAGCCTTTATCTTCCATCTCTTTGTATACATCCATTTGTTCCTGAGAATTCATGATATTGAACTCTGAATAATGTGGAACCATACGATACGTGAGTTCTCCGGTGTAATTAATACTGCTAAGACCTGCCTGTCCGCGTTTGGTTGTGATAACCACTACACCGGCCATTGCTCTGGCACCATATATGGAAGTTGCCGAGCCGTCTTTAAGAATTTGGAAACTCTCTATGTCGTCTGCACTCAGACCCGATATGGCCGAACTGATTAATGTCACTGCATCTCCCGATGAAAGGTCGTCAGTGCTGACATCAACCGCATCCTCCATGATTACTCCGTCTACTACCCACAATGGTTTGGAATTACCATATATGGAAGTTGCACCACGTACCCGAATTTTGGGAGCCGTACCAAAAGTTCCTGAAACATTCTGTACAGATACCCCTGCCGAGCGTCCTTCCAACGAACGGCTTATATCCGGCATACCGTCTATACGGGCTTTGGATGCATCCACCTTATCGGCAGCTCCGGTAAACAAACGTTTATCTACTTTTGACATACCGGTTACTACTACTCCTTCAAGCATTTGAGCGTCCGATTCCATTGCAATTCTCAGATTGGGCTTTGCTTTCACTTCTTGGGGCTTTAACCCGACGTAGGTAATGTGAAGTTTGGCAGACAACGATATTCCTTTCAACAGGAATTTCCCGTCAATATCTGTGATAGTGCCTTGTTGAGTACCCTTTACCTGTACATTAGCTCCTATGACAGGCTCACCATCTTCTGCATAGACGACAATTCCACTCACATCAGTGTTTTGTGCCTGTATCCATTCTGTACATGCCAAAAACATACATAAATAAAACAGCAACAATGATTTTTTACTCATATAATAACTTTTTCTTTAGTGGAAATTTAAAAAAGGGATGTATTTGATGTAAACACATCCCTTTTTGTAGAAACATAACATTAGTTATTTAACCAGAAATTTACTGGTCTTCGTAGCCAACCTGGAAGTTAGAGAGAGAATATATATACCTTTTTCATAGGAATCCAGTTCTATTTTACTTGTATTCCCGGTGTTGAGTATTAATTGCCCGTTTCCGTTATAGATACGAATAATTTGGTAGTCTCCAATCAGACAAAGAGTACGGCCACTTATGTAATATCCGTTGTCCTCTGTCTCTACGTTTTGTACACCTACGTTCGGATCGTTTCCTGTCTTCTCAATCTTTGTAGAGTAGAGGTTGAAAGCTTGTGTACTAACGGGAGATTCAACCATATAACCGAAATAATAAAGCCCATCGGCCGGAACAGTTATACTACCGCTTGCTGTGGCCCTGTCACCGGAATTGTCATCACCGCTTGCTACTAATGTGGTGAAAGCATCCGGCATGTCTTTATCAGCCATATAAAGTCTTACATACTGTTCCGTGCTTTCAGGAGCAGTTGATTTAATGATAATACTATAATCAAAAGTAGCTTTGACAATGTCACCTTTCTTCAGGCTTATTACCGGAGCAACATAAGCACCCGGACATGGTTTATATGTCAAACCAGTATGAGCATCATCTCTGGTGACCTGGGTTTTCATAAATGTTTCATTATTTACCTTTGCAACTGTCCATTGTTCAAAATGGCTCACTGAAGGATAATAATGATACCATTCACTTTCCTTGTTGGCAAAATCTGCAATATACGGCTCTGTTTCTATGCTTAATCCGGTAGTAACAGGATTTTTGATTGTGAAGTAATCCATAAAGAGAGAGCTGCTTAATGTAGCAGTTGATGTACATTTCACCCCGATATAGTAATGCCCATTGGCAGGAATAGTGATTTGCTTCACTACTTTTTGATATTCTCTTCCCTGGACTAATGCCTTTTCGGCTTTGTATATGGACATTGTCATAGCTTCTGTTGTAGGAGCTTCACCTAAAAATACTTCAAAATCTTGTCCGTTCTTTTCAGGAGTAGATGTTCCGCTAATGTTTAAGTAAGTACGATAGAAGAACCCGAAGTCATACGTTCCGGCAGGAATTTCGATACAGCCGGAGAATACCCAGTCGCCATCACCGGATGCAGTACCGGCATGGCGAATTCCTCCTGTTCCGGAATAGGCCGAATTGGCTGCTGTAAAGTTGTTGCCTGTTGCCCAACCACCATTGAATATCCATTGAGAACGTTCCAAGTCTGTTTCCAAATCCCCAACATAAGGAATGGTTGCCGCCTCATAATGGATTACACTGTTTGAGGAGAACATTTTGTTGTTAAAGGCATCACAATCAGATGTTTCCTTTACTTCTCCCAAGAAGAAGTAAGTACCCGGAGTCGAAATATCGGCTTTTTTCTGGAAAGTATATTCTATCGTAGCTCCCGGTTCTATGGTTCCTGTGTAGGTTTCGGAAACTGTCTGAACAGCTTTATCCGCCTCGCTTCCGTCTTTATAGACAACATAACTTAAAGGAACATTCGATATTGCTTTGGCACCATGATTCATAAACGACACAATGATGTCAGCATTTGTCAGATAGAACCCGTCTTTCGCAGAAGAACCAACCGCGTTGATGGCCATATCGTTGTCTTGATCCAAGCGTACATCATCCAGGATAATATCACGTCCGCTACCATCGTTATAAAATGCCAGATAATAATTACCAGCTTCCTCTATATCGAGCAACACATATCCTTGCTTATAGTATTTAACATTATCAATAGGAAGTGTAGCCAAAGGCGTTCCTTCCTTGAAGTCGCTATAAGAATCGGTCTTTCCTAAGTATACTTTCAGATTGGAAACACCGCTGGCATATAATGTAGCATAATAGAAAGAGAGGCGTACTTTACCTTTAGGCATCGTGACGGCTGGTGAAATCAACCAATCGTTATGAGTGATTCCACTGAAAGAGTTGATATATGCTGCATACTGTCCTTCTTTGGCAAAAGTAGCTCCTCCGCTGGTAACCTGTGTTACCTCCCAATACACATTATCCTTTTCGGGATTGTAACAGATCCAGTTTTTCCAATTTTCTTCCGGTTCAAAGCCCATTTTGTACGGGAATCCTGCTGCTTCATACACTTGTACTGTGGCAGCTGTTTCGTCATTACCCTTGTCACCGTCTTCTGCCAGTGCACTCCATACTTTTAGTTCATTAGCTCCCAGTTGACTAAAGTCAGCTTTCGTTTCAAAGGTATAATCTATTTTCTGACCTACGGATAGTGCCGCAATCACGCCGTCTATTACCACCCCATCATTCAACCGGTAATGAACAGGAATATTTTGCAAATCATCTTTACCGATGTTCATAAACGTAGCCGTAACGGTAACCGAATTGTTTTTCATCATGGCATTGGCATAAGGAGAAACGATTTTCTGCGCAACTACATCATTATAGGGATCACAGATTTCTATATTGCGCATCAATAGTTGTGAACCGGCAACGCTTGCTGTGAGTCCAAGAGAATATTTACCCAGTTCATTTACATCAATCGTAAAACCTCCTTTTACCCATTCATACGGCGAAGCCAGCAGTCGCGCTGATGTACCTGTCGGTTCATACTTACTGTAATCGAAATTACCAAGAGAAGCAGTTACCGTGAAACTTTCCCCACACTGGTATTCAAAATTGATACGTACCTTTCCTTGGGGTAACGTAATACAATTACTTGCCAAAATAGCAGATTGCCCCATGTATGGAGAGTATAACCAGCAGTTTTGTACATTTTCCTCATCAGCCCCAAGCCATTTCCAATAAGCGTTCCGTCTACCTTCGGTTGCTGAACTGCGGAGATTTTCCTGTGCATTTTCTATTGTCATCTTATATGGATACTCCATAGAGGTAGTAATAACAACAGTAGCAGACAATGTATCATTAAATAGATTGGCATCGTTAGAAGCTTCTACCCACGTTTTAATAGTATAAACACTGTCTATATTTTGACGTGGCTCTGTAAATTTTATCTTTTCTGTGAATGAGCATTGCTTTTCTTCACCACTGCTCAATGCTTCATTTATATTTTGTATGACAATCGGATTCTTATCAACTTGATAGCATAGTTTATAAGCAGGTGAAGCTGCTCCCGTATTTTTTACCGTCACCTTCAATGCTTGTTCCAGCCTGCAGCCATTCTCGATTCCATCAATAGAAGAGAGAGCTACATCAGGAGATGGGGTTTGAGTCATCTTAATATTATCCAGATAAAGCTTGTTGGCTAAGAAACTACCTGTCGCATTCAGAGCATGTCCGAAATCCCAAAATGCAATATATACTTTCTGGCCTACATACTTACTCATATCAATCGTATAATTGCCCCATGGTAAAACTCCTTTAGGAATAATGCTGAAAACGGTCTCTTTGAAACTGACCGAATCATTACCAGCGGTGGAGACCAGTACCTTTAGTTCGTAGGGGTTAACGTCTTTAAGGCCGTTATACGCACCGTTGGCTCCCAACATGAAACTCAAGTATTCATTGTTTCCTACTGTGATTTGCGGTGTAATTAGCCAATTGCTTGTCCATAATGCAGAGAGACCTGCACCTGAACTTGTAGACTGAGCAGCTTTTCCACCTTTATAACCGGTCACAAAGGTATTAATGTCCTTGTTATTCACCTGTTCCCATTTAGGATAGCTGAGCAGGGAATATTCAATACAACGTGTTTCCCAACCTTTCGGTGGAAATTGATCACCCTCAAAATCCTCGTTCAACGATTGTGCGTACGTCGTGGCGACAACAATCAAAAGGAGATGCACAAATAGTAATACTTTTTTCATTTGAATTGTATTTGGAGATTAATAATTGTTATTTGACACACAGAAGCGCCATCTAACTTTCACGATAACAAAAAAGAAGATTTTTGATTTATTATCATAATATAATTCCCTGCATTGACTACTTTACTATTTCAAATCAAAAATAATGTACTACTGCATACTATATTATTTAACTGATAAACAGACTATTGCATTTCCTTTGTAAAACCTTCTTTTTTTGCTTTTTGTGAGAAAAAGCAACTATAACTTTAAAAAGAGCACGTCAAAATTGGTTAATATATAGCATATTATTATCTTTGTAATGGATATAAAATCAATTAGCATAATGCATAAGATTCTTATAATCGCTTTATCCATACTATGTATCGTTGAAAAGGTTTTTTCACAATCACCTATTCCTGCTAAAGGAATTGAGAATATATTAAACCAATCGAGAGAGTATGTTTCACAGCCTTATTTCACCGATACGATACTGGTAAAAAGAATCGATTCTTTAATGCATAGTACATACTCGGGAGAGGAAACTTTTAAAACGGTATTTCAGGTAGGATTGTCATTGTGCAATATAAACCGCAAAGAAGAAGCTGTAAAGTATCTGAGCTATTGTTTATCGGTGATAAAAGACGTATTTCCTGAGATACCCCGTAATTCACTTCCTACTTACATCCATATTATGAATCAGACAGGACTTTCTTATAATTATATGAGATTGACCGATCTGGCAATGAACTACTACACGAAAGCATTGGACATCGCCCAAAAAAATAACCTGAATGAAGAGGAGGCAATACTTTGTAATAATATTGCTTCTATATTTCAGACTCAAAAGAAATATGACGAATCGGATTCTTTATTCAAAAGAGCTATTATTATCAACGAAGAACTAAAAGTTCCTCAAAGACTGTTTGTTAATTACAATAACCTCTCTGTGAACTATGCCCATAAAAAAGATTATAATAAAGCACTTGAATATGCTTTCTTAGCTGTACATCAGCTGGATGCTGCCAGAGATTCCGATATGATCATACTGATGCAACGAAACATTGGCTCTATCTATTTGAAACAGAAAGAGCCCCGGATGGCATTGCAGTTGTTGAAGCAGGTAGAGGATTATCAGTTGAAGCATCATCAGGAATACTATTTGACAGGAACTTATCTGATAATGACCAATGTATATAATTTATTGGAACAAAAAGAGATGGTTGGTAGCTATTTGAAGAAAGCGCTCGCCCTGTCTGATGAATATAATAATGTATATGATAAAAAGGTATTGCTTGCCGAACTTTCTAAGTATTATGCAAATATAGGACAACATCGAACGGCTTTTGAAATGTTAAAACAGTCTATGGCATTAAAAGACTCCCTATATAACTCGGAAGAGGAAGAAAGAACGAGAAACTTATCGGGTGCTTATGATGAGGAACGCATGCTACAGGAAAAGTTGATTCGGATAGAGAACAACCACGCAGTTGTGATGCAGAAGGTATATATAATGGTGTTTTCCGGAGTAATACTTTTGGTTGTTATAGCCGTATGTACGATTTATTGGCTCAAAAAGCAGAAGAAAAAGACGAGAAGAGCATTGTGTGATTACGCCCGGCAGAAACGCGATCAGATGGAACGGCAAGAGGGAAAAATAATCTCTTTGCTGAATAACCAGGAACAGCTGAAGTTAGAATTGGAACAAAATGAACGCAAACAGATGTCCTACTCATTACAAGACACTAAGAACAAAGAGTTCATCGCACAACTAACCGATCGCCTGAAGCAACTGTTATTGGACATGAATCCTAAAGAAACACAAGTAAAAAAACAGATACGTGATATTATTTCGCAACTAAACCAGATTGACAGTAACAATATATTGCAAGATTTCCGGGATTCATTTGAAAGTATTCATCATCATTTCTATGAGAACTTAAACGAAGAATATCCTACTATTACAATGAAAGAAATGCGCTTGTGTGCCTTGCTACGATTAGGCTTGTCTACAAAGGAAATTGCCGATATTACTTTCAAAGAGGTACGAAGTGTAGAGTCTGCACGCAACCGCCTACGTAAAAAACTGCAAATCTCCCAAACGGAAGACTTGCAGAAGTTTTTGATGAATTTTTAAGCTATACACTTATTGGAATCTGACTATTCTACGGTAGCACCACCTTCACCTTTTATCCAGTTGGTGACTGTGGCACTGGAAGAAATTTCTTTCCGCATGAAAGTCAATGTAATATCATAAGATATGCCTGCCCGAAATTCATTACCGGTAGTTGAAGTTACTTTAGATACATTCAACTCTCCATGATTAGTGACAACTGTAAGGCTTAATTCAGCATCACCTGTAATTGGAGCAATCATTACAGACCCTCCTGCCCTTACCGCCTTATCCTTAGGGATGGGTACTCCATTCCCGGCAGTTGCATTTAAAGCATAAAGATTCTGAGTTTCGCTTACTGTTAATGTTCTACTCTTCAAATCGAATCCTACAGGTAGCTGAATACCGTTCAATTGAATCACACGGACATCATCCATATCATCTTCGGGTATGCTTTCGCCTTTTTGTATGTAAAAAGTAAGCTGCGTAAGTGCATGGCTGAATGCCAGCGAAGGAGCAGCACTACTTTTGGTACCGAAAATTTCGTTAGAAACCAGTACATCTGTACTTCCGTCTGCCTCAATCTTACCAAAGGTATAAAGCTGTCCGGTAACCTTTCCAATGGGAGAGAATGCCTTCATAAAGGTTTTACCACTATCGGTAAGGTAATACTGTTCGTTTTTGAGAACAACAGCGGAACCTTTTGTCGGAGAAGCAATGATAGATTCCTTGGTATCGGTAGACCAGGAAGGAGAGGCATCGCTATAGGTGGTAGCATCTGAAGTAGTTTCCCAACCTAAAATAGTTGCAGAAAAGGGGGCGTTCTCACCAATTGCTGCACGTGACTGGGTTATCGTTCTTTGCACTTCTGCGCTAAGATGAATTTCTTTAGGGTAGGAATGAGACATAGCACTATCAGTCTCTGTATCTATGATTGTACAGCTTGCTAATAGTGCTATGATGGATATTAAGAAGGGGGTCTTAATCATTCGATAATTATCCAACAGTACCAGAACCAGAACCGGTAGCCCATTCAGTAACAGAAGCACTAGTAGAAATCTCATCTCTAAATGTAAGAGTTACAGTATATGCAACGCCTTTACCATCAGCATGTTCCGCTACTGAAGATAGAGTTACCTCAACACTGGAATATGTTTTCTTATTTGTTACCACCTTAATATTAAATTTTCCACTAATAGGTTTTACCATTACAGCAGTACTAGCTGTTTCTTCAGTAGTAGTAATAGCATCGGTGAAAATAATAGGTACCTCCACCTCTTGTGCTGTCCCAAAAAGAACTTCATTAGTACCAAGATTTATCTTTTCCGGAACACTCATACCCAATAAATGAATAGAGGTCAATTTTACATCATTTGCTAATCCAACTCCGGCCTTTACTTTAAAAATCAATTTCGTTAATGGATGGGCAAAGGTCAAAGCACCAGCAGGTGTCGTTTTATCACCATATACGGCAGCAGTAGTCATCAAAATATCGACTGAACCATCTTTTTTATCTAAAGCATAAGTAGAAGTTTGAGCTTCTTGAGTAGCAGTTGCTCCATCTACATAGAAAGCTTTCATATAAGTTTTATAGCCATCTTCTGTACTATAGTACTTTCCTGGTACAGTTATAGAAGGTGTATTACCAGAAGTGTTTATATCACTGGACGTTGCATTCCATGAGGGTTCTGTTGCGAATTCAGTCATTTCAGTATTACTTTCCCAGCCTAATACAATAGCTTTAAATTTGTTACCATCTTCTATAGCAGCCCGCGTTACCCCAGTTGTTGTTTCCACTCCTGCGCTCAATTGAATCGCTACCGGTTCCCCATTATCAACTGCATCTATGCCCTCTACTTCTGTGTTTGAACAACTTGCCATCATTCCTAATGCCAATGCTGAAAAGATAAATGTCTTCATACTTTTTGTCTTTAAAAGTTTATATTATTGTTTTATTTGTTTCTTATATCACACTTCCATTTCCTGTTTCTATCACCCAGCTAATTACTGTAGCAGTCATACCTATTTTCAATAAGTTGAATGTCACCTCTGCAGGTGCTTCGGTTTGTACTTCTTTTATAACCTGAGTGATATCTGTCGTTATTGTTTCTTTTTCTTCATTCTCATATGTAAAACTCATTTCCAAGATAGTCTTTCCTTCTACACCAGCTCTTGTAGTACTGATTTCATGCAGGAGAGGCAATAACATTTTTCCTTCAAAACAGACTCTGTCTTCCTTGTATACCGGTATCAAATCATGGTAGTACTCGGAAGTAGAGTAAGCAGCAGTTTCCATAGTGAACAACTTCAACGAATTGATCATCCCGATAAGATGTGCCTCAGCCTGTTTCACTTTCTTACTTGTTGGCATCTCAAAACAGGCTTTCAATACCAAAGGATGAGGTGAGAGCACTACTAACGGCCCGTTCGTCTCGGTGACATTAAATTCTGCCACAGAAGAAAACATCATTTCCGGATGCATTACATCACCGTTCACTCCCGGCTCTAATAACTCTATCGCTGCATCTTCCGCCACATCCATATTACTGAACTTCACATTGGGATCTGCTTTGTCCATACTAAGCAACAGCAGTTTATATTTACCAGACAACAAATCATTGATATAAACATCATCGCCAACTTCTCTTGAAAAAGGTTTCAAAGAACGACTTTCCGGATAAAACACCAACCATTCTCCTTCCGGCTTACTATATTTCCCCCAATTGACTTTGACATGAACCGTACCATCGGGTACTCTCTCAACGTCATCCTCAATAGGACGAAAAGAACAAGATGAAAGCAACAGGATTATTCCTTCACACAGTACAAAACACAGCACTTTCCATGAAGAAGATTTTCTTACTTTTTCCATCTTCTGTTTCTTTTGATGCAACAAATATAGAAGATGAAAATAAACTAAAACAATACTTAGATAACTATTTTAGGGCACTGGAAGGGTTCGTGAAACGATTGGAAGTTTTTTGCAAGTTTGGGGGTTCTCTATTCGCGAGACTTCTATCGTTTTACACTAATAAGCCACACTAAAGAACATTTTACTTTTGTAGGTCCGATGTAAACAATACGGCGCGTGTCTTTCCAAGTTAGTTCTCCCTGGTCCGAAAGGTAGGTGTGAAAGTCAGTAGTCAGACAGCCTACCCCCAAGCTGAACTCCAACGAAAAATGGCGGCCTATGCGCCGGGTATATCCATAACTAAGACCACCGGCAGCATAATACTTTCCCCGATAACCTGTTGTTTCGCCAAACTGAAAGTCATAATTACCGCCTTCGGCGTACAATCCGAAGAAATGGCCGATCAAGGGATCACGCGTGCGACGATTGCCTAACCAACAACGTCCTTCAATGCCACCGGATACTAACTGATAGCAGAAATTACGCTCATTATTCAACCACCAAGGGCATTTGTATTCGGCATTCACTGACCAACGACGTCCCAAGGGTATCTCCAACTCAAGATTCGGGGCTAAAGCAATGTCATAAAGCAGATTGTTTTTGAATGCGAGAATCGTCTTTCGCCGCTTCGGAGTAATTAAAACCGATCCGGCGTCCTCCGGTTCTATAGATTCTGTCAGAAGAGCCGGAGACTGTTGTCCGACAGTCGATGCAAAGCCGGATACAGGTTCTACCCCGTTCAACGGAGCTACCAAATCGGCATAATTCCAGCTCACCTGTATCTCCGTCCGGTGTAAGCGAGGTAAAAGCGATTCCTGAATATACGTATAGGGTTTCTGGCCGTTAAGATATTGCAAAAGCTTTTCACACTTTGCCGGATCATAATGATGATAATCTATCAGACGCAACACATCTTCCTGATCAGGAACTCCCGGATCGGACGCTATCAAAGTACGCCAATCCATCCAATCTGTCTCTTTACGACAGAGTACAAACTTAGTATGCAGACGGGGATAACGTTCGTTTATATAATCTCTCACTGCCTCGGCACGCCGTGCAGCCAACCAGGCATTGAATTTCAGACTGCCTTCCGGCACTATCAATGAAGTTATTATCAAAGAATCGGGATGTGCCGTTTCCAAAGAATCAGCCAAAAGAGCATCAAGGGTAGCAATCGTTTCACTATTATCCAGATAATCCGGATCTATCTCATCTTGATTGAAAGAGAAATAAATATAACTACTTCTTACCGTATCCTTCTTTACAATAGGACGAGTGCCCTGAGCATAGTTTGCCCCGGGTATCATAAGAAGTAATCCTAAAATAGATATGATGCAGATACGGCTTTTCATAACAACACATTAAACAGGTAGCAAATATAGAAAAGAGATTCCAGAATAAAGCAGAATCAATACTAAATCTGAGAAAGAATGTCTCATACAGTGAAATGATTGACAGATATTTGCAACTCCGGAGTACTTCCCACACGGGGAGATATGACAGGCGATGCTGATTATTGCAATGCAGGTCAGCACTCATTTTCACAGCAGGCAGAGGGATGGCAGCAACAATCGTCGTCCATTCTGCGAAAATCCGCATAAGCCCGTGTTTCATCTGATGATAACAGCATTTGTCATTACTGCCTCTGCCTTCCCCGGTATGGATAAAACCTTATCTCGTAGAGTAACGTATGGTTCTCCGGTATGCAACGTTGTTTTACATGTACATGTTTCACTGCTCGACATGCACATGTCGTACTGCTCCACATGTGCATGTCGTACTGCTTTACATGTACATGTAAAACACAGTTGCATACTGACCAACTTGTTGCTTCCTGACTCAAACAACGAGCCATACCGGGGAATAGTAACGAGGCTACTCCTAAGCACTTCCTGCGCGAAAAAGTATACCGGATGTTATATCAGAATCGTACAATTTTATATACCGGACGATCTCTGACACCCCCTTTTAAATAGGGTTGTGTACGATAACAGTGAAAAACCGTGAAAGAATTTAAAAGAGAACCAATATTGAAAGAAATATTTGGAGGAATAGAGTGGAAGCCTTACATTTGTACTGTGATTTTTTTCATAGTATTAGATTTAAGGTTAACAAAGGTTGGAGCAAGGCGTTGCTCCTTTTTTTATGCCTATCATTAAAGTAACTGATACATTCCGCCTGCCAATATCCGTATCACCCCTTTCATTTCAAGTTCAAACAAGATAGCATTCATTTTATGTACAGCAATATCGGCTTCAACTACCAATGTATTGATCTGTAAAGCCCCCTGTGCTTGCAGAAGAGAGACAATCCGCTGCTCTTCTTCTGATAATTCCGGGAAGAGATTCCGCTGAACATTCTCCGCTTTCCGGGACTGTGAAGAAGCATCCCAGCACATGGCTTTCACAAAATCTTCGGCAGACAAAAGAAGAGCTGCTTTATTGTCACGAATCAGTTGATTACAGCCGATAGAAGAAGCATCCATCGTACGTCCGGGAAAAGCAAAACAGTCGCGATGATAACTTTCGGCAATATCGGCAGTGATCAGTGAACCGCCTTTAGCAGCAGACTCCACGACGATCGTAGCATCTGCCATACCTGCTACAATACGGTTACGGCTTATAAAGTTATGTTTATCGGGATTGGTCCCGGTGAGAAATTCGGTCAGTAAACCACCTTGCTGCAACATGTCAACAGCAGTTTTCCGATGGACGGAAGGATAAATACGATCAAGCCCATGCGCCAATACGCCAATGGTAGGAAGGCTGTTGGCAAGGGCCGCACGGTGTGCATGAATATCAATACCATAAGCCAGCCCACTTACAACAAGTACCTCCGGACAGAGGATTTTCAAATCGCGGAGAAAAGAAGCACAAAGCTGTTTACCATACTCAGTAGCGTTGCGGGTACCTACCATATTAATAATGCGAAGCGCATTCAAATCGGCATTTCCTTTGAAAAAAAGAACAATAGGGGCATCATCACATTCGCGAAGACGGGAAGGGTAACGTTCATCGGCCAAAGTAAGACATTGAATATGGTTCTTCTCCGCAAATTCATACTCTTCTCCGGCACGTACCAATGCTTGTGGGCAATCCAATGCCTCCACCACACGGTTGTTCACTCCCGGCAGACGTTCGGGAAGTTCCTGCCGGAAACGAAAAACATCAGCAGCACTTCCAATGCCATCCACCAACTTCTTTGCCCAGATATGTCCAATGCCCGGAACCTGCGTCAGGGCAATGCTACAAATGCACTCTTCGCGACTACTCATTGCAAATAGGGCGCAAAGACGCTGTCAAACAGTTCACTATCACTCAAACGCCCGTTAACGACACATACGGTTTCAACGGTTGACTTCACTACCACTTTGCCATCACTCTTCCGGAAGATATCCTGATAGAACACATACTTGATACCTTCTTTTTTCATATAGAGTTTGGAAACAAATTCATCTCCACTCTTCAATGGAGTTTTAAAAGCCATATTGATACGGGCAACAACCGGATCAACTCCCTGCTCATGCAATGCAGCAAAGCTGACACCCACAGAAGAAAGGAACTCATGACGCGTATGCTCCAGATAGTGTTGATAATTGGCATTGTTGACAATGCCCTGCAGGTCGCATTCATAATCGCGTACCTTCATCGCCAGCTCGTAAATATAATTCATGGTTGTAATGTTATAAAGTTATAGGGTTGTAAAGTTATAACTCTCCTTACAACCCGCCTTTAAACTTTTTCAGTTCATCCACAGAAACCAGTTTGTAGAGCTTGTCACTCGGACGTATCTTATCGAGTTTCATGGAGAAACGTTCTCCCTTCTTTACGTTTTGTACCGGTTCAAGATCAACACGTGCCTCTTCGAGGGTAGCAAACAAAGCTCCGGTAGTCGGTCCGGTTACCAATAACTTATCGCCTACATTCAATTCGGCTGCTTCTACAAGAAACTCGGCAACACCGATATTACTAAAATAACGGACTCCTTTGCCTACGTAGATCTTACGTTCTGTAGCTGCCGAACCATAGTTCTTAGTCCACTCTCCCAAACGCTGTCCCAAATAGTATCCATCCCAGAAGCCACGATTGAACACACTCTTCAGGCGTTCGTCCCAGGCAGCCACTTTCTCGTCAGTGAAAGTATCGTCCAGATAAGCCTTGATAGCCTCTTTATAACACTCCACCACGGTACGCACATACTCAGGACCGCGGGCACGGCCTTCTATCTTGAACACCCGTACACCGGCATCCATCATCTTATTCATAAAATGAATCGTCTTCAGGTCTTTGGGTGACATTATATACTGATTGTCGACGTCCAGCTCCACATCCGTCTCTTTATCCCGCACCGTATAAGAACGGCGACACACCTGCATACAGGCACCACGATTGGCAGAACTGTTCATCTCATGCAACGAAAGATAACACTTACCGGAGACAGCCATACACAAAGCACCGTGACAGAACATTTCAATACGAATCTGTTCGCCCGAAGGGCCACATATATTCTCTTCTACGATATGACGATAAATCTCCGCCACCTGCTCCAAATTCAATTCGCGGGCAAGCACTACCACATCGGCAAACTGGGCATAGAATCTCAAAGCCTCTATATTGGATATATTCAGCTGGGTAGAAAGATGTACCTCCTGCCCGATCCGGCGGGCATAACTCATCACCGCCACATCGGCAGCGATCACAGCCGAAATACCGGCTTCTTTCGCCGCGTCAACGATAGTGCGCATCAACTCCAGATCGTTATCATAAATAATTGTATTTACCGTCAGATAACTCTTCATCCCATGTTCATCACAGGTCCGGGCTATTTCGCGCAGATCGTCAATGGTAAACGTATTGGCCGAACGGGCACGCATATTCAAATTTGCAATACCAAAATAAATAGAGTCGGCACCTCCCTGAATGGCTGCTGCAAGTGATTCACGGGAACCAACAGGAGCCATTATCTCGAAATCATTCAAACTAAAACTCATACACTTTTTATTATATAGAAAGCTTATTATCTCCCCGGTCTTCCCCGAGGTTTTTCTCATAATTCAATCAGTTAAATAAATCAAGAAGTACAAAGGTAGGCTTTTTTCCGTATTTTTGTAGCGATAATGAAAGTTACTTCAATCACAAATCGTAAAATTAAGTAAACCGTAAATGAAAATAGGCCACATAGATTTGGGCGGACGCCCTGTATTCCTTGCCCCGATGGAGGATGTGACAGATCCTGCCTTCCGTTTGATGTGTAAAAAGTTCGGAGCCGATATGGTGTATACGGAGTTTGTTTCGAGCGATGCACTGATACGCTCCGTCAACAAGACTACGCAGAAACTTTCTATCTGCGACGAAGAGCGTCCTGTTGCCATACAGATATACGGAAAAGATACCGAAGCTATGGTAGGAGCAGCACGGATTGTAGAAGAGGCACAACCTGATATACTGGATATCAATTTCGGGTGTCCCGTAAAAAAGGTGGCCGGTAAGGGCGCCGGAGCAGGAATGTTGCAGAACATCCCAAAGATGCTGGAGATCACCCGCGCCGTAGTAGATGCCGTAAAGATACCTGTTACAGTAAAAACCCGCCTGGGTTGGGATGCCGACCACAAAATCATTGTAGATCTGGCAGAACAACTACAGGACTGTGGTATTGCCGCACTCGCCATTCACGGACGTACCCGGGCACAAATGTATACCGGTGAGGCAGACTGGACTCTTATTGGCGAAGTGAAAAACAATCCCCGCATGCATATTCCGATCATCGGCAACGGAGACGTAACCTCGGCAGCAACTGCCAAAGCATGTTTCGACCGTTACGGAGTAGATGCCATCATGATTGGCCGAGGCAGTATCGGGCGCCCCTGGATCTTCCGCGAGGTGAAACACTATCTGGAAACAGGAACCGAACTTCCTCCCGAAACCTTTGAATGGTATCTGAATGTGCTTCGCGAAGAAGTGCTCAACAGCGTAGCCCGCCTGGACGAACGCCGGGGAATCATTCACATACGCCGTCACCTGGCTGCAACTCCCCTGTTCAAAGGTATTCCTAATTTCCGGGAAACCCGCATTGCCATGCTAAGAACAGAGTCGGTAGAAGAATTATTCCGAATATTCGACAAAATAAAACCGTCCGGTGAATAAAAAAGAGATTGGCTTTAGTGGATTTATCATAAAAAAGTTATTACTTTTGCAGAAAATAGATTCTTTTATAAAGTAACAAACAATATGAGACAACTGCTACTCTTTTTTATTTTATCACTGTTCACCTCTCCGTTACTTCGTGCGCAATCTGTAGAAGAAATACAGAATAGCAAGGAATATATTTGGGGAACCGGCAATGCCTCTACGCTCAAAAAAGCCGATAACGAAGCGTTGGCGGCATTAATAAGCCAGATATCTACCAATGTATCCAGCCAGTTTAGCCAACTGACGGAAGGAGGTACAGACGGAGACAAAGCAACCGTAGACGAAACATTCAAATCGGTCATCAACACCTATTCACGTGCAACACTGAACAATACCCGGCGTATCGTAATACAGAACGAACCGGAAGCTGCGGTAATGCGCTACATCAAAGTCAGCGAGATACAACGTATCTTCGAGGGTCGTAAAACAAAATTGCTCGACTTTACTCAAGAAGCGATAAAAGCTGAGAAAAAAGCACAGGTAGCCGATGCCTTACGCTATTATTACTGGGCACTGACCCTACTGCAAAGCTATCCTGACGGGAATTTTCTCACAATGAAAGACGAAGAAGGGAAAGATCAGCTATTGTGTAATTGGATTCCCAAACAGATGAATGCTATCTTCTCTCATCTGGAGGTTTCCATAAACGACGTCCACATCGACGGTGATCTGAAAACAATCGATCTGAAAGTGCTCTACAAAGGTCAGCCTGCCCGCAACTACGATTATACCTACTTTGACGGACGAGACTGGTCGAATATCTTCTCAGCAAAAGACGGACTGGGAATTATCGAAATGCCTGCCGTTGCCAATGCCAAAGGAATGCAGATAAAAACGGAGTATATGTTTGAAGGCGAGTCTAATATCGACAATGAACTGGCCGAAGTCATGCAGTCAGTCAATCCGATCCCCATGCGCAACTGCTATCTGAAACTAACAGGTGAGGAGCCTAAACCAGGAGAAACTCCGGCAGCAACAACATTGCTGGCAGCTTCCGGCGATAGCGCCAAACAAACAGAATCCGCCATGCATTATCTGGCTAACGAAGAAGTTACTGTCTATCAGAGCACAATGAAAGAGGTAGAAAACGCCATCCGCTCCAAAAACTACGCCAATATACAATCTATTTGTACCCCGGAAGGTTTCACTATGTTCAACCAACTGATTAAATACGGCAATGCCAAAATAGTGAAGGAACCGGATCTAAAATATCTGGAATGCAATGGTGAGATAACCTGCCGTAGTCTCCCTATGAGCTTCAGCTTCAATGGTAATCGCCGCACATTCGTTGAAGATATCGTATTTACCATGACCCAAGAAGGTAAAATAGACGCTATCTCCTTCGGACTGAACAAACCGGCTGTTGATGATATTATGAATCAGACTTCCTGGGGAGACGATGTACGTAAAGTATTGATCAACTTCCTTGAAAGTTATAAAACAGCCTATGCATTAAAACGCTATGACTACATCAACAGTATATTCTCGGATGATGCTCTGATTATCACCGGTTCGGTGCTGAAACACAAAGTAGTAAATGAGGGGCAACCGATGAGCAAAGAGGCTGTAAAATATACCCGTCAGACAAAGAGTGAATTCATGAAAAGACTGAAACACATCTTTGCCGGAAACGAATATATCAATCTTCGCTTTGCTGACAATCAGGTACGCAAATCGGGAGTAGGAGGCGAAATCTATGGCATTCAGATCAAGCAGGACTACTTCTCGTCCAGTTATGGCGATACAGGTTATCTCTTTCTAATGGTGGACCTCAATAACCCCAAAGAACCTGTTATTCATGTACGTACCTGGCAACCGGAGAAAGATCCGGATTTCGGGCTGATAGATTTAAGTCACTTCTGATTTTCACCACAGAGGGCACAGAGTTTTAAATCTTTTAAAATCAATTAGACAATTACTCTGTGTCCTCTGTGGTGAAATACATTCAAAACCGTACAGCAAGAAATCAATTTCACCGATAGCCATCGCACTAGAAAAGTTTTGTCACGGAAAACCGTTACAAAACGACTACATATAAGTTAAAAATCAAACTTATCCGATCATTTTATTTGATAAAAAGAGGTTCATTTATAAACATTAATTATATTTGTTCGAAAAATACATTAATCCTAAATTACAGAAACAAACATGTCAAATAGCACTACTAAACGTCTGTTGCTACTATTTACCATTCTTCTATTTATTTGCCCGGCCATCCCTGTGCTTGCGCAACAAGGAAAAATCAACGTAGCATCTTTCCAACGTATGGAAAGCGACATTACTGCCCGCGTCACAGCTCCCAAACGGGACCAAAACGGTGAAGTCTGTGCACTTATCCGTATCGTGACCAATGTAAAAGACCTTATGTTTGAACCGGACGCCCTGGGAATCACGGCACGTGAAAACAAAACAGGAGAAATCTGGTTGTACGTCCCACGAGGTGCCCGCCGTATCTCCATTTTACATGACGAACTCGGTATTATGCGAAACTACTTCTATCCGGACATCATCGAAAAAGCCACCGTATACGAAATGGTGCTCAACACCGGTGATCGGGAAGATAAGCCTGTAGTTGAAAACAACATGCAGCTCATCGTAGTACGCCCCGAACCTGCTACCGCCAATATTTATATTGACGATGAACAGGTGCCGGTTGAGAATGGTCTGTTCAACGCTACCATGCCCAAAGGAGATCATACGTATCGTGTAGAAGCTCCGATGTACCAACCCGAAGCAGGTGTTATTTCCTTAGGGAGCAGCCCGGTAACCAAAAGTGTAGTGCTGAAACCCAAGTTCGGCTATATGGAGATATTCTCCCTGCCCGAACAGGATGCCAAAGTTTACATAGACACAGTTCTCGTAGGTACAACCCCTTACCGCAGTGATCGCATGGCTATCAAAGAGTATAAAGTACGCATCGAAAAGGAAACTTATTTCCCTATAGACACTGTACTGACTGTAGCTGCGGGCGAAACGGTACGTCCCACTTTCCGGATGATATCTACTATCAAGCCAAAAATCCCAATGAATACACTTGTCTTGCTGCAGGCCGGATACAACCCGAACTCTACTACCTTTGGCGCTATGTTAGGATTTGGTAAAAACAAGAACGGCTTCTACATCGGTTTCCGTAGCGACTTTAGTTCGGCAGGGAGCGACTTGGAATGCAACGAAAATGGCACAATAGGTGACGGAAGTATACCTCCGTTCTATAAAGAAGGAGTCACCCACCAATCGCGTATGTCAGTTACCGCCGGATATTTCCGTCGCCTCAACAAGACGATCTACCTTTATGCAGGAGCCGGATACGGCAGCCGTACTCTATCTTATGAACTGGATGAACGGGCTGAGGATGAAAGTGGAAAAAGCCTTGAGGGGATACAGGTAAAGGATACAAGTAAATCTCCCACCGGAGTAGCCTTCGAGTTAGGTGGTATTCTGCGTTTCAACAAATTCCTGATCTCTGCGGGGTATCACACAGTAAATGCCAAATATCACGAAATAAGTGCCGGTATCGGTATGATATTCTAACCCCAAAACGTAAAATGAGATGAAGAAATTCCTATATATAATAATGTGTGGGGTGCTACTCTTGTCAGGCTGCGAAGAAGACAACGAGCCGTTGGCATATCCGCCTACGCTTGCCAGTGGTAGCGTGACGGAAATGACAAGGGTGCAAGCCGTTCTTTCAGGAGCAGCCATCCCCCATCCGTCCAGCATCGTGAAATGCGATATCGGCTTTATGGTTGCCACCTCAGACAACATGGCCGATGCAGAATCCTTTGTTGGCACAGAAGAATCTGACGGCAGTAATCAATACCGGGCAACAGCTACAGGATTAAAACCGGGTACCCAGTATTACTTTTGTATTTATGCTAAAAGCGGCAATACACTGGTAAAAGGCCCGGTACAGTCATTCACTACAGAAGAAAGCATTGCTCCTATTGTAAGCGTACCAACCGTTATCAGTAAAGATGAGACTACCCTGACACTTAGTAGCCAGGTGACCGATGACGGTGACGATACTCCGACCATTCGTGGGTTTGCTTATAAAATATATATTGAAGGCGACCCCGACCCGACCAAGAGCGATAACGTAGTATTGGGTTCCCTCACGGCAACACGTGGAAAAGAGGATCCTTTCACTGGTACTGCTATCAATCTGCAATCCAATACAACCTATGCCATACGGGCATATGCCACCAATAAAACCGGAACCGGATACAGCCAGGTCATTACATTAAGAACGGATGAATTAATGACCCCTATTGTAACAATCGCTCCGCCCAATCTGGATAAACTGACTTCCTATACACTGGAGGTAACAGGAACCGTCACTGACGAACGGGGGTACCCAGTTCAAGAACGCGGCTTTTGCTGGAGTGCGGAGAATCGCCTGCCTGTAGTAATTGAAAACGGGCAAAATCAGGTAACGGCCGACGAAACAAGTACTTTCACCAAGGTAGTAACCGGATTGAACTCTAAAACGAAATACTACCTCCGCGCCTATGCAACCAATGAAAAAGGAACCGGTTACAGTTCTCCGATAGAGTTTACCACTGTCGAAGAGCAGACTGCATCATTGACGAAAATGATTGTATCGGATATTACTTCCGAATCGGCAGTACTCTCGGCTCTGGTAGCAACGGGTATAGGTGCAGAAATAAGAGAAAAAGGATTCTGCTATGGTAGAGAACATAACCCCACCAAGGCAGATAATCCGCATCCTTTCAACGGAGAAAGCGACCAAATGCAAACCAAACTTACCGCATTGGAAGAAGGCGTCACTTACTATGCCCGTGCTTATGCCACTACACGCGATGACACATTCTACAGTAATGAAGTAGAATTCACTACCAGTGCATTACTGGTGCCCGAGATTGGTAATCCTGTCTTCAAGAATGTCACGGAAACTTCGGCTACCATCACTGCCGTTATCATTTCCAATGGAGGAAGTGAAGTGCAGGAACGGGGAATCTACTATAGTCTGACCAATCAAAACCCGGAACAAGGAGGGGCAAATGTACAAACGGCCTTATCCGAGAGTACAGATCCTGGTAAAATAACGGTTAATCTTACCGGCCTGACCGGCGGGCAGAGATATTATGTGAAAGCATTTGCGCGTAACAGCAAAGGAACCGGATATTGCAGCGCACCTGCCACTCTACTGACTGCAGCAAATACTGCACCCAAAGTGAGTAGTCTGACAGTGATGAACATCCAGGACGACAATGCCAAAGCCAAAGCATTCGTTTCCGATGCGGGAGGAAATGGTTTAACGATTATTGAACGAGGATTTGTATGGAGTAATAATGGAATAACACCTACCTTGGAAAACAATACGGGTAAAGCGGTTACATCAGGAAGTACAGATAGCTTTGAAGCATTGCTAAATAACCTGGATCCCAGTACCTCATATATGGTACGTGCATATGCCAAAAACAATAAAGTGCAGGAAGCCGGATATAGCCAGCCTATCAGCTTTATGACAGGACAGACGTATGCACCCACTCTGACAGAAGGAAGAAGAGAATTAGTTAAATTCGATCGGATCACCATTAGTGCGGTCATTGCCAATGACGGAGGAGCTACTGTAACCGATTATGGTATCTGTTGGGCACTTGCTGGTGAAACTCCGGATATTGAAGGAAATCATGCTAAAGGAGTAATGACCGGAAACACCTTCACAGCGACAGCCACAGGACTTACACACAATACCTCTTACAGCATAGCTGCTTATGCAAAAAATAAGGACCGGAATGGAGTCAGCTATTTTTACTTCGGTGATATAACTACTGCTGCATTACCTCCTCAACCGGATGACAACCCCACACCAGATGAACCAATTCTTGGTAAAAAACCATCAATGAACGGTGTGTATAATTCGGGAACATTCCCCACTAAATTAGTTATTACTTCCGGTATCAGTGACAAAGGCAATTCGAATATTACCGCCCAGGGCTTTGTTTGGAGTACTACAGAGCAAAATCCTGAAATAGGGAAAACAGGATGTACGGTTATATCCATCACTCCAGGAGAAGAACTGAAAACAGTCCTCACCGGACTAGCACCGGGCACTACTTACTATATACGCTCCTATGCCACCAACGATGTAGGTACAGGATATAGTAACACAGCCTGGCTGACTACCGAACCGGGAGACAAAGTAGAACCCGAAGAAGGAGATAATCCCACACCGGAACCCATTGATAACAAATAAAAATATCCAGATATGAAACGAATCAGTATCTATTTTATCATGCTTGTAGCTGCATTCAGCCTCAGCATAGGCGTACAAGCCAAAACAATAACAGTAACAACAGCAGGAACGCTCTCATCGTATCTGTCTTCTGAAGAGACACAAACCGTTACAGAACTTATTATCAGCGGCCCACTGAACGGTACAGACATTGCATTAATACGCACTACCGCAGGAAATCTGGAAAGACTCGATCTGACCAATGCAACCATTGTAGAAGGAGGTACTCCATATACCTCATATAATGGACAGGATTATATGACTCAGAATAATATAGTTGGCAGCTATATGTTTCGGGGAATGGTCAATCTGATAGATTTAAAATTTCCTAAGAACGTTGTAGGGTTAGGAAGTTATACTAAAGACGGATATTATTCTACATGGAGCGGATATAGCGTATCCAACTGTCCGTCATTGGAAACCGTTACACTTCCAAGTACATTGCTATGGATCGGAGAATACTCATTCGATACATGCAGTCGTTTGAAAGAAATCATTATTCCAGAAGGAGTCAAAATAATGGGGCAATATACTTTCAAGGGCTGTCAATCATTAAAAAAAGCCTCCTTACCAAGTACACTAACAGATAGTTTCACCTATGATGGATGTACTTTCACCAGTCAATATAATAGTGGTAACAACTTTGCTGACTGTACTAATCTGGAGGAAGTCATCTTGCCGGAAGGTCTTACCTTATTGTATTCATATATGTTTTCCGGTGCAACTTCTATTAAGCATATTACATTGCCCTCCACACTAAAAGTAATAAACAGCGCTTTCAATGGATGTAGTGGTCTTTTAGAATTAGAACTTCCAAGTGGATTAACTCAATTAGGAAGCATGTACGGTTGTAGTTCATTGAAATCATTAGTTATCCCCGAAAGTGTAACTGAAGTAGGTTCTTTTAGGAGCTGTACACAATTGGAATCAATTACACTCCCCTCTGGATTAGCAGGATGGTTGCCCAACTTCAATGACTGTAGTAATCTAAAAAGTATTACTATACCGGATAATGTAATTGTAATTGATAGACGAAATTTCGAGGGTTGTAACTCATTAAAAACAGTCAATATCTCTGCCTCATCAAAGCTTGAAGAAATTAGAGAGGAAGCTTTTCAAAGGACCTCTATTACTGAAATTCATTTACCGGAATCAGTCAAAAAGTTAGGACGTTATGCTTTCGCATACTGCACACAATTGACACATGTAACCCTCCCTAAAAACAATACTGCTTTCCAAATGGAAAATTTTGTATTTACAGGTTGTTCTACTCTGGAAAACATCAATCTGCCTACTTCTTTAACCTCTATCCCTCAAGACGCTTTTAGTAATTGTATATCATTAAAAGAAGTTACTCTCCCGGGAGCACTTACAGAACTTGGACATCAAGCTTTTAAAGGATGTACACAACTCACTAAGATAACAATTCCCGGAACCATTACTTCATTTAACAGTTCCGTATTCGCCAATTCTGGACTCACAGAGGTAACAATAAACAACGGTATACGAGAAATTGGGGAAAATGCTTTTGAAAATACCCCCCTCACCAGTATTACATTTCCTAAAACCATCACACGTATCAGTGGACTTGGAAACAGTAATATCACTAACATTCATTTTGCAGAAGGTGCAGAACCTACAGAAATTGTGGAAAATGCATTTTATGGATGTAAAATTGCCACTTTTAATATCCCTGCAAGTGTAACAACCATAAAAGAGGGAGCTTTTCAATACAGTAGTATTCAGGAAATCACAATCCCCGAAACAGTAACTACCATAGAAGATCGTTGCTTTAATAACTGTAACGAACTTACCAAAGTTACTCTCCCTACCAATATGACCGAATTACCGAATAGCATGTTTTGGAGCTGTCCCAAACTAAAAACAATTCAATTACCATCTAAATTGGAAAAAATAGGGAGCTATGCATTTCGTGACAGTGGAATCAATGCAATACAACTCCCACAGAACTTAAAAGTAATAGAATACTGGGCCTTTAATGGATGTACTCAACTGAAAAGTATTACTCTTCCTCCTCATCTGGAAAAGATAGGAGAACGAGCTTTTGAAAGTACCTCTATCAATAATATTGAAATACCGGTTACCGTAACAGAAATTGGAGAAAGAGCTTTCCGGTGTTATAATTCATCTGAAGGGTCCTACAAATCCTACTTAAATACCGTAGTATGGAACCCCAGTTGGGAAGTTCCTTATAATGTATTCTCTGCAGCGACTTATCTCTACATTCCAGAGAATGGAAGCGTAGCATCCGATGCAGAATACAATTTCACTTATATTTTCCGGGGAGGTGTCACTGACCAAATGGAGATCAAAACAAATGGGAATCAGTTCAGTATTCCCAAAGAATTAAAAGCTAAAAAAGTGTATTACTACAAAAACTTCAATACAGAGAGTGGATACAACTCACCAGCTGGCTGGAAAACCATCGTATTACCGTTTGATGTTGATCAATTTACGTATACGCGGTACTCTACCGAACCCGACGCTACCGGAACCCCACTGGCACCTTTCGGCAATACCCTTTTAGAAACGGATGACACAGCCCTGCCATTCTGGTTATACGAACTTACTCCAACCGGATATGTCTCAGCCACTTCAATACAGGCCAATAAACCTTACCTCATTTGTATGCCTAACAACCGGGCTTATCCGGAAGCCAATAATATTACCGGTAATGTTCGTTTCTCTGCAGAAAATGGCGCAGGTGTTCTACTTGCTCCTACCGAAGGTGCCCTACAATCGTCAGAAGGTGCCAACTACAGTCTTGTACCAACTTATGCTACAGTTGAAAAAAGCGAACAGGTATATTCTTTAAATGAAACAAGTTCATACTTTGATGGTAACAAAGACTATCCCGCCGGTAGTGTATTTATCCGTAATTATGCCGACGTAGCCCCCTTCCAGGCCTATGTACAGACCAAAGCCGCTCCTGCATCTGCTCCACGACTATACAGCATTGGTGGCGATGGAGGCAGCATTACCGGTATCGGAAGCATGATCCTGACCCCGGACCAAGCCACCAGAGCATACAGTGAGAACGGTATTCTCTATATCGAAAGTAATGCTGTCCGCACCATTCCTATTTATGATGCCAGCGGACGTACCATACGAGTGATCGAAGCTCAGGAAGGCCGCAACGAAGTGAACGGACTGGCAGAGGGCATCTACTTCCTTGAAGGACAAAAAGTAATGGTAAAAAAATAACGAAGTATCAACATGATTCAGAAACATCAGATACAAATAATCAGGTACCTGCTCCTTACCCTCATCCTGCTTTTACCGGCAGGATGTGATAAGGACGAGGAACCGATGATATATGCGCCTACACTGGTGACAAACAATGCTACCGGACTGACGCGATATGATGCGGTACTGACAGGTTCGGCCATTGAAAACCCGAAGAGTGTGGGAAAATGCAAGATAGGATTTCTCTATGCCGAATCGAGTTCGATGAACAATGCAAAGGAGGTAGAAGCCCAGGCCGGAGACAAAAACCAGTACACTGTAGCACTGGAAGGCCTGTCTATCGGAAAAACGTATTACTATTGCATTTATGCCAGCACCGGATACAGCAGAATAAAAGGAAATGTGATAAGCTTTAGTACACTTGCCAGTGAAGCGCCTACTCTCAACGCACCTGTAGCCGAAAGTAAAAGTGAAACGGGAGCTATCCTGACCAGTGGTGTAACCGATGATGGTGGTAGCGACCTGACAGATTTTGGAGTAGTTTACAAGGTAAAAACAGAAGAGGACAATGCGGATCCCACTGAATATGATATCGTAAAGAACGCGTCATCAGGCTTTACATCCGAAGCCTTCACTGTAGAACTAACCAATCTAAAGGCTAATACCACTTATCTGATACGGTCTTATGCTAAAAACAAAACGGGTAAAACCGGATACAGTGCCGAAAGTATCGAAATTACTACAGATGCATTAAAAGTACCAACAGTTACCTGCAATCCGGTTGGTGATATTTCAGCCTATACAGCATTGGTTACTGCTCGCGCAATGACACCGGATGCAGCCTATCCGATACTGAAACGTGGTTTCTGCTGGAGTGCCGAGAATCAGGTTCCTACCATAGACAACTTGAACGAGGAAGTTGCTCTGGGAGCGGCCGACTTCTCAAAACTGTTGGAAGGCTTGAATACCGATACAAAATATTATCTCCGGGCTTATGCCGAAAATGACAAAGGCATAGGATACAGTCCGGTAGTGGAATTTACTACACAAAAGTTACAGGTAGTAGGTTTTGAGACAGTACCACAAATCAGTAATATCACTGTATCATCAGCTGAAGTAACCGCTGTTATTACCGTACCCGAAGGTACGGAGATTTTGGAAAAAGGGATTTGTTATGACATCTTCTCCACCAAGCCGGGAGTAGATATGGAAGGCGGCCCCAAAAAGGATACGAGCAACGGAAATAACATCCACATAGCTATCAACGGACTACAGGAAGGTACCAACTACTATGTAACAGCCTATGCCCGAACAGTCGACGGCTATTTCTACAGTAATCCAACCTCATTCCATACCGTACAAACACACGTTCCCACACTTGCTGTACCGGTTATAAATAACATTGGTGAAACAGTAGCTACCGTAAAAGTTGAAGTCACTACCGACGGAGGCAGAGATATAGAGGAAATCGGTTTCTGTTGGAGTAGTGAAGTGGCCGCACCTAACATAAACGATAACGATCATATCACTGAAACCGGTAAATTAGAAACATATACCGGACAAATCTCTAATCTGAAAAAGGGTGTAAAGTACTACGTACGGGCATATGCCAAAAATGTGAATGGTACGGCATACAGTCCTGTTACCGAGTTTACCACTCAACTAAATAGTGCACCGGAAGTGGAAGATCTGACAATGAGTATTATTAATGATGATAATGTTACTGTGCAGGCTACCATCACCAATACCGGAGGATTGAGTATCCTCAGAAAAGGTTTTGTATGGTCGGACTCCAGTAATGCTACTCCAACTCTGGAAAACTGTCTCAATAAAAAAGAGTTAGATACCGGTTCTGATGCTAGCGGACGCTTTGAAACCCAAATAACAGACCTAACTATGGCTACACCTTATTACATCTGTGCATACGCAGAGAATGAAAAAGGGATCACTTACAGTATTCCGGTCCGTTTCGTTACAATTGCTACCTACGCCCCTGCTGTAGGATATCCTTCGGCAGAGAATGTCACTGCAAATACAGCTGATATGTCAGCCAGTATTTCAAATGACGGAGGAGCCAGTGTCACTGAAGTAGGTTTCTGTTGGAGTGAAAATAGTTCGGAACCGGTAATAGATGAAGCGAAAAAGAACTATACAAAAGCACAGGTAGCTACTAACTTCTCTACTAAGATTTCCGGATTAAAAGCAGCAACCTATTATTATGTAAGAGCTTATGCAAAAAACAAGAATGGTATCTCATACAGTAGTGGTTACAGTAGCTTTACAACGCTGACTACTACTCCCGGTCCGGATGATAACCCATTGCCCGAACCCCAATCTGCCCCAAAAGCACGAACGGTAAGAAAGTAAAACTCCTTTTTATATTCTCTCAAACATAAGGTGAGGCTCCTCCGGTATTTCTTTATAAATGCCGGGGGAGTTTGTTTATCGCTCCGTCTACTTCATTATTATCAAACAAAACAAATTCTATCTATTTCGAAGTAAAGGGTAAAGCATAGAGTGGAATATTTATCATCCAGGTTTCCTCCCGATAGTCGGACATGGAAAACCTTACTCCTCTGAGCTCCGGATGCCGGGAAACAAAGGATCGCAAGCTTTTTGCATGCAAATTCTCCTCTGCTTTCACTTCTATAGGCCAAATCTTATCATTCAACTGAAATACAAAATCCAACTCTCCGTCCGAACGTTCACTACTCCAGTAATAAACAGAAGATTCCGGGTTAACAATAAGTTGTTGCAATACATATTGCTCTGTAAACATCCCCTTGAACTCGGAAAAAACTTTATTCTCTATAAGCATGACAGCAGCAGGAGCCTCCACCAACGCACCCAATAAGCCACAATCTACCATATAAAGCTTAAATACCGACAGATCTTCGTATATCTTTAAAGGCAGAACGGCCTTCCTGATCCGATGTATTTTATAGATGAGTCCACAATCTACCAACCAACTAATAGCCTGTTCAAATTCACGGGCACGGGCACCCTCTCTTATCAACCCATATATAAACTTCTTATTCTCTTTGGCCAGTTGTGACGGGATAGAATTCCACACCATGCGGATACGTGGTACTTCAGATGCAGGGGCATGTTTCGAGAAATCTTGTTCATAAGCATTCAGAATCGCTTTTTGCAGCTCACGCACCCGACCCAGATCCCGTTCGTTTACATACGAAAGTACTACCTCCGGCATTCCGCCCACATAATAGTATTGACGAAGCAGATTGATAAATTGCTCCTTAAACATACTGATTAACTGCCAATCTCTGTTATCTAACAGTTTCAGCAGTTTGTCTTCTCCCAATGCTTGCAGAAATTCCCGGAAAGTCATCGGATACATATCAATAAAATCGACTTTGCCCACAGGGAAAGAAGTTCCTTGATGCAAAGCGATACCCAGCAATGAACCGGCGGCCATTAAATGATATTGAGGAGCATTTTCACAGAAGTATTTTAATACGGTGAGTCCCTTAGGGGCCTCTTGTATCTCATCAAAGATAATCAGTGTATCTTCGGCCTGAGGTTTTACACCTGTTACCGCCTCTACGGCAAGCAAGATACGGTCAATAGAGAAGTCAGTTTCAAACAACGAACGCATCTGCCGATTACTTTCAAAATTCACATATGCAACTTGTTTATAGTTCGCTGCACCAAATTCTTTCATCAACCAGGTTTTACCCACTTGCCTTGCTCCCGTAATAATCAAAGGTTTTCGATCCTCACGACGCTTCCAATTCTCTAATAATTTAAGGGCTTCTCTTCTCATGATTACACTTTTTCGGACGAATTAGTGTGTAAATCTACACTTTTTCGGACGAATTAGTGTATAAAATATACACTATTACGGATGAATTATGTATTTTTCTTCTTTATTCACTTAAACATTGGTACCGCGAACCACTTCTTAAACATCTTCGTTACAAGCACATACATCACAAATGCAGAGAAAAATCCCACAATGGCATCAATCAGATAATGAGCTTGAATGTAAACAGTGGCACAACAGAGCAAGATATAGAATGGCATCAAAACAGCAAACAGCCATTTGCTCCCACGCCATGCCATAATCATAAGAATCGTAGAAATACCTACATGCGAACTGGGAAAGGCTGCCGTAGGACGTTCTCCAACTTGCTGTGAGCCCTCCACAAGATTATAAAAAAAGCCATGCTCATATCCCGGACCGGGCAGCAATTCCTGATGATGATTGAAATAATCACCGACAGCATAGAATGTACCATGTTCTGCATTCTCTAACCCGATGGCCGGGAAATAATATTGCGGACCGGCAACCGGGATAAATATATAGATCAGATAATAAATAAAAAAGGAAGTAACCAGTACAAAGGAGAGTTTCTCAAACAACTCAAATCTATAGATGAAATAGTACAAAGTCACCACCAGAATCATCGGATAATAGGCAAAATAGCCCATATTAAAAGCCTCACTTATCCATTGATGCGGCAACAAATAGCAAAAGTGCAATGCAGGCTGGCAACCAAACATCCACTGTTCGGCAGAAGCAAAGATATGATCCAGGTTGGGGAAAAAACGGTTGAACTCATACGTATCCGGATACCAATAAGAAAGCAGACTCATTTGAATGGCAATCCGCACAAAAGCAGAAAACTTACAAGGTGCCAACCTGTAGAGATACATTAGTAAGAATGTCATTCCGGCAATCATAGCCCTGTCCAGCAACATGTGCCAGGGATGATCCATCCGCTGAAAAAGGAACAGAATCAATATAGAAGTCAACAAGTTGTATATCAGTGTTACCTTCTCAACAGCGAACAGTCCCTTGCGGGTCTCTACACGTTTAAATAAATCTAGAGCCATCCTTCATTCTTATACCAGGCAATAGCCTCTTTCACTCCTTTTTCCAAGTCATATTCAGGAACATATCCCAGTTCTTTCATGGCCGGAGTAATATCACATTGCCAGTTTCTTTGTTTCATTATCTTATATTTATCCGAATTCAGCGTACTACTCTTTCCTGAGCGGGTAGCAATGAATTCAGCGAGCAAAGATACGACTTTAAGGAGAATTAACGGGCATTTCAATCGAATAACGAATGGATTTCCCAATTCTTTTTGTATCAGATCTGAAAAAGTACGACTTTTATAGACCTTTCCGTCGGCCAGAAAATAGGCTCTCCGGGATACCTGTTTCTCAATTCCGAGAAAAACAGCCTGAACAATATCTTTTACATATACAAATGTAAGATCCTGACGCTTGAAACCAACAGAAAAATCCATATGGTTGAGTATCGACTTAGCCATAAGAAAATAGTCCATCTCACGAGGACCGTATACCCCTGTAGGACGATAGAATACATAAGGAAATCCGGGGATACTTTGTATATACAACTCTGCTTTAAGTTTACTCAACCCATAAGCTGTATTTGGAGCCGGCAAATCACTGTCTTTTATCGGATTGTAATCCTTCTCGTGTATTGGTCCGAAAACACTCAGCGTACTGATATAAATAAACTGTTTGGGAACCATATTAAGTTGTATCAATGTATCAACAAAATATTTGGTTTGCAAATAATTGACGCGATCAAACTCCTTCTTATCTACACATTTAGTCAATCCGGCACAATGTATAATATAGTCAAACTTATTATACGTACCTTTATGACCGGATAACTGCGCTTTTAACTCATTGGGATGAGCAAAATCAAGTTCCAGAAAATGAATCTTCCGGTTAGACAGGTACTTCCTGCTACTGGTCGAACGAATTCCTGCCCACACAGCAAATTTACGTTTCAAAGCCTCCTCGACTATGAAACTACCAATAAATCCACTCGCTCCTGTAACTAAAATACTTGCCATAATCAATAATTATTCAATGTACCAATGTGCCAATTAATGAATGTACCCATACGCCAATGTACTTCAGCATGTTTTTTTAGCACAGCCAATTGGCATATTGGCAAATTATTTAATCGGTTCTACATGTATACCCACATGCGTTCCTTCTCCAAACATTTCCTTCAATTTTCGCTCAATTCCCGTAGCAGTACGATGAGCTTCTTCCAATGAGATTTTTCCATCCATACGTACATGTAACTCAATGGCGTACTGATTTCCTATTCTACGGGTTCTTAAATGATGTGGCTGACTCACTCCGGGAAATGAAAGTGCAGCCTGCTCTATTTCATGCTCTACCTCATCAGGCAATGACTTTTCTAAAAGTTCATCTACACAAGGTATCAGCAACTGAATCGCTACTTTCATTATAAAAATACTGACCACTACAGCAGCTATCGGGTCAAGCACTCTCCATTTGTCGCCAAGTAAGATAGCCCCGCCAATACCAACAGCCGTTCCGATAGAAGAAAGAGCATCACTCCGATGATGCCATGCATTAGCTATCACCGCCTGCGAATTCAGTTTTCGTCCTTTTATGACGGTATATTGATACAATATTTCTTTCAGTACAATCGAAACCAACGCTGCTATCAATGCCAGCATTCCCGGCTCTCCAAGCTGTTCTCCATGAAAAAAATCATAGATAGAAGAAGCACCGTTCCAAAGGATACCAAAGCCGACACACAAAAGTAATATCCCGATAATAGCAGTAGCCAGCGTTTCATATTTTCCATGTCCGTAGTCATGATCCTTATCTTCCGGCTTGTTAGAAATACGCACAAAGATAATCACAATAATATCAGTAACAAAATCGGATAAAGAATGGACCGCATCAGCCAGCATAGCAGCACTATGTCCTGCTATTCCAGCAACGAACTTAAAAACAAGGAGTAAGAAGTTTACCACACTTCCCACAACAGTCACTTTATAAATTTCTTTTTCCCGGGAAGGAGTTTTAGATTCCATTTTGTTATAATATAAATCAACTATTGGGCAAATGTACATGAAATTCTTGAATTATTGATATTTAATCATTTACTTTGTAGTTAATAACAATAGAAATAAGTTACGTCTCATGAGTAACAGGCCTCACCTGCATTCGCTTCAAAATCCGTAACTTATTAGCTCGTAACTTATAATAATAAAAACATCATGGCGAAAAAGAAAGAAAAAAAAGCCGGTAAACGAATGAAGAAAAAAGAACTGGCAACCGTATTAATGGATTTCTTCCACACCAGACAGGAAGAAATCATCAGCCTTAAATATCTTTTCGCGGAACTACACCTCACCACACATCCCCTGAAAATGCTGTGCATGGATATTCTCGCGGATATGCTGACTGACGACTATATAACGGAAGTTGATAAAAATAAATACAAGCTCAACAACCACGGTATCGAGATGACAGGAACTTTCCAGCGTAAAAGCAACGGAAAGAACTCATTCATCCCCGAAGGCGGAGGCGACCCGATATTCGTGGCCGAACGTAACTCTGCCCATGCAATGAACAATGACAAAGTAAAAATAGCATTCTTTGCCAAACGCAAGAACCATGACGCCGAAGGGGAGGTTATTGAAATACTGGAACGTGCCAACGACACATTTGTGGGTACGCTACAGGTGGAAAAGTCTTATGCTTTCCTGGTAACAGAAAACCGGACGCTGGCAAATGATATCTTCATCCCAAGAGATAAACTGAAAGGTGGAAAAACCGGAGACAAGGCTGTTGTGAAAGTAATCGAATGGCCGGACAAAGCTAAAAATCCAATCGGACAGGTACTTGATATCCTGGGTAAAGCCGGAGACAATACCACTGAGATGCACGCTATTCTGGCAGAATTTGGTTTACCCTATGTCTATCCTCAGGCAGTAGAAAAGGCTGCTGATAAGATTCCGGCTGAAATCTCTGAAGAAGAGATAGCCAAACGGGAAGATTTCCGTAAGGTCACTACTTTCACCATCGACCCAAAGGATGCCAAAGACTTTGACGACGCACTCTCTATCCGTAAACTAAAAGACAACTTATGGGAAGTAGGAGTACATATAGCAGACGTAACACACTACGTAAAAGAAGGAGGTATCATTGACAAAGAAGCCGAGAAACGTGCTACCTCTGTCTATCTGGTAGACCGTACTATCCCGATGCTGCCCGAACGTCTGTGTAATTTCCTTTGTTCACTACGCCCTCATGAAGAAAAGCTCGCTTTCTCCGTTATTTTTGATATCACCGAGAAAGGAGAGGTAAAGAACTCACGTATCGTACATACAATCATTTACTCCGATCGCCGCTTCACTTACGAAGAAGCACAGCAAATTATCGAAACCCAGGAGGGAGATTTTAAAGAGGAGGTTTTGATGATGGATACAATTGCCAAAGCGTTACGCGAAAGACGCTTTGCTGCCGGAGCTATTAACTTTGACCGTTACGAAGTGAAATTCGAGATAGACGAGAAAGGCAAACCGGTCAGTGTTTATTTCAAAGAATCCAAAGATGCCAACAAACTCGTAGAAGAGTTTATGCTACTTGCCAACAGAACCGTAGCTGAGAAGATAGGACGCGTACCCAAAGGTAAGAAAGCTAAAGTATTGCCTTATCGTATCCATGATCTGCCCGATCCGGAGAAACTGGATAATCTTTCGCAATTCATCGCCCGCTTCGGATATAAGTTACGTACCAGTGGCACAAAGACAGACATATCAAAGTCTATCAACCACCTGCTGGACGACATTCAGGGAAAGAAAGAAGAAAATCTGATTGAAACAGTTTCTATCCGCGCCATGCAAAAAGCGCGTTATTCAACACACAACATCGGACATTATGGATTGGCATTCGATTACTATACACACTTCACATCCCCCATTCGTCGTTTCCCGGATATGATGGTACATCGCCTCGTGACCAAATATCTGGACGGAGGAAGAAGTGTTTCGGAAAGTAAATACGAAGATCTCTGCGATCATAGTTCTAACATGGAGCAGATTGCGGCAAATGCCGAACGTGCTTCTATCAAATACAAACAAGTAGAATTTATGAGCGAACGGTTGGGCCAAACATATGATGGAGTTATTTCCGGTGTTACAGAATGGGGACTCTATGTGGAGCTTAACGAAAATAAGTGTGAAGGTATGATACCTATGCGTGATTTGGACGATGACTACTACGAGTTCGACGAAAAGAACTATTGTCTGCGCGGACGCCGTAAAAATAAGACATTCAGCTTGGGCGATGCAATCACCATTAAAGTAGCCCGTGCCAATCTGGAGAAAAAACAACTTGACTTTGCATTAATGTAATAAAAGAGGTGGTAAAGTGATAAGGTTATAACTTTACCACCTTATAACCCTATCACATTATAACTTTATACGTATGAAAACAGTCATCATAGAAGACAAACAACGGGTAGAAGAAATCATCTCCCGTTGCGATATCTGCTTTGTCGGTATTACCGATCAGGAAGGAAATCCGTATGTAATACCCATGAACTTTGGTTATCAAGAAGGGGTGATTTATCTGCATTCCGGACCAACAGGAAGCAGCATTGATATGCTGGAACGTAACAATAACGTATGTATCACTTTCAGCACAGACCATGAACTGGTATTTCAGCATCCCAAAGTAGCCTGTAGTTACCGAATGAAAGCTAAAAGTGTGATCTGCCGTGGAAAAGTTGGCTTCATTGAAGATATGGACAGCAAACGCGAAGCACTGAATATCATCATGAAACATTATAGCAGCCGGGAATTTGTTTATTCAGACCCGGCTGTAAGAAATGTAAAAATATGGGAGATCCCTATCAGTAGTGTAACGGCAAAAGAATATGCGGCACCACATAAGAGTTGAAAATTGAAAATTGAAAGTTGAAAATTAGCTGCGCTGTCATTCTGCATAGTAATTTTCAACTTTCAATTTTCAACTCTATAAAGGGTATTCCTCAAAAGCATACAAGATAGTGGACAGGTAGCGCTCTCCCGTATCGGGCAGCAGCGCTACTATTGTTTTACCTTTATTTTCCGGAAGTTCGGCCAGTTTAGTAGCCGCATATACGGCAGCACCCGAAGAGATACCGACCAATAGCCCCTCTTTTGCCGCCAATTCACGGCTGGTACGGATGGCATCATCATTCTGCACCTGTACAATCTCATCCACTACCGAAGCATCATAGATCTTAGGAATAAATCCGGCCCCGATGCCCTGTATCTTATGAGGTCCGGGCTTGCCACCGGACAGAACCGGAGAATCGGCAGGCTCTACAGCCACTACCTTTATTTGAGGATTGTAATCCTTTAATGCTCTCCCCACACCGCTTATCGTACCACCGGTACCAACACCTGCCACAAATATCTCTACACGTCCGTCTGTATCATGCCATATCTCCTGTCCGGTAGTCCGCACATGGACAGCAGGATTAGCAGGATTCTCAAATTGCTGCAGGATCACTGCACCGGGAGTGTTCGCTTTCAACTCTTCTGCCTTCGCTATGGCACCTTTCATTCCGTCAGCGCCGGGAGTCAGTACCAGTTCGGCTCCCAAAGCCTTCAGTAAGTTCCTCCGCTCTACACTCATTGTATCGGGCATTGTCAGAATCAGTTTATATCCTTTTGAGGCGGAAACAAAGGCCAGTCCCACACCTGTATTACCACTGGTCGGTTCAATAATCGTAGCACCCGGTTTCAAGATTCCTTTTGATTCAGCATCTTCAATCATAGCCAAAGCGATACGGTCTTTCACACTGCCTGCCGGATTAAAATACTCCAATTTTACCACCACACGGGCTTTTAGTCCTTTACTTGCATTGTAGTTACTCAGTTCCAGCAACGGAGTGTTGCCTACGAGGTCTGTCAGTCTTTTTGCTATCTTTCCCATATCTTTTAATGTATTAATTATCTGTTTTTTATTATACGACAAAGATAGAGGAGTTTTGGTTCGCCGGAAATACCACACTTGTGGTAAATTCGTACTATGAATGAGGGATAAATGTCATAAATGACCGTTACAACTTTACCACACTCACCTTCCAGGCATACAGCATCACCACTATAAAGGAAAGTAAAGGTACGATAAAGGAAAGAGACATGGTAGTCTGATCTGCCACATACCCCATCATCAATGGCCCTACCGCTCCGCCAACAGGTGACATCATCAGATAAGAAGAAGCACGTTTGGTGTGCTTACCCAGTCCCCGCAAAGAAAGAGCAAAAATAGTGGGGAACATGATAGCTTCAAATGCATATCCCAAGAAAAGTGCTACGAGAGATACAATCCCCACATTCAGTACAATCAGTAAAGAGGTAATCACCGTACACACCGCACAAAATAACAGCACTTTCTCTGCACAGATACGTTGCATAATCCAGCTACCGGCAAAACGTCCGCACATGAATAATCCTAAACCTCCAAAAGAAAGTACTATAGAAGCATCACGGGCACTCATCCAGCCATCGTCAACCACGTAGTTTATAAAGAAGCTATTAATAGAAATCTCCGCTATCTCATAACAGAACAGGGCAGCAATACCAAAAATAAAAAGTTTGTGTGACCACAGGCCTTTTGCTTTACCTTCTCTATCAGCCTCTTCTTCATGAACAATCGCCGGCAGTCTGATCTTAGAGAAAACCATAGCAACTGCCAACACTACAATCCCCATTAACGTATAAGGCAAAGATATTGCAGCCTCCCCTTCTTCAGAGAAAAGTAATAATCCACCTATCAATGGTCCGCAAATACATCCCAATCCATTGAATGACTGAGCTAAATTCAAGCGGCTGGCAGCAGTCTCTTTATCCCCCAACTCCGTCATATAAGGATTGGCAGCAGTTTCCAAAAATACCAGTCCACAGGCTATGACAAACAATGAGAACAGGAAGAAATTGAACGACATCCAGTACTCTCCGGGAATAAAAAGCAAAGATCCCAATCCATAAAGTAGTAACCCTAACACTACTCCACGACGATAACCGTACTTATTGATAAATAATCCGGCAGGAATAGCCATAACAAAATATCCCAGATAGAACATAACCTGCACCCATGCAGAATGGGCACGGCTGATGACCAGTACATCCTGAAAATGTTTGTTCAGCACATCAAGAATGGCATGGGCAAATCCCCATAAGAAGAATAAAGAGGTAACCAGAATGAAGGGAACACGATATTCCCTCTTTACCAATGCATATCTTTGCTTTTGCATAACTTCAATCTAAATAGACATGCAAAGATAAACAAAAAATAAGGATAGAATGTCCCACCGCAAGATTAAGGTATTCGGGTTAGTTAATAATAGCCTTTGAAGCAGACAGACTATAGCTTTCAAAGAAGAGTTACCAAGTGGATTGAGTATGCAAAACATCCAGGTATTCTTATCAAAAACATCCCCATGTTATAAATCAAAACATCCGGGTATTTTTACATACAACATCCGGATGTTTTATATTCATGAAACAAGAGTTATGAATACAAAGATATAGTATACAACATCATAAGTATGTATATACTTTATCCAGCAAAAGAGTACCTTATTATACTATATTTATAAAACCAGATGTTTCACCATTGCCTCACGTAAATCAGCCAGTCTTTTTTTATAATGTTTCTCCGACACAAGATTCCGGAAGTCAAAACCAACATACCATTTAATATCGGAATTATTTTCATTTTTATGAAAGTTGATTTAAAGTATTATCTGATACACATTTTCTTAATTAAACGTATAAAAAGCATTTTTCATACGTTTAATCTATTGTATATTACAAATTCTCCGGGATCCGCCGTCCGTATTTCTGTAATAAGAAACGAGCGTATTGCATCAACTCACCCTGAGGTGCTACCAGAATAGGGTCTGTAGAATCTACCCAGGCATCTTCGAAATTTTTTATTGATTCATCCAATTTTTTCTGATCAAACTCCCGGTTACCTTCTACTGCAGAGATTACCGCATCCATATACATATCCCAGCGTTTCGAATAGTAATCTTTAATGAGCCCCGCCCATGTACGACTGGCATAATCATTCAGACTACCTCCCCAAGTCGTAATCAGATTACGGGCATTCTTCTCATAATAATCTTTCACTTCGGGAGTCGTACCCAATGCACGGGCATCAGCCAACCATTTATCCAAGGCACAACGGCTATGAAAAGCATTCAAACGATCCAAATCATTAAGGATCTCTTTCATTTCCGCAGCTCTGGCTTTCAACCCCGGAAGATCTTTAACTGTATACATACGGTCAAAATCATCTTTCACTATAAGAAAATAATTACCCAGTAATTGACGACCTACAGTAATGATATCCAGCCGCAGAGCGTCTCTGTTACAATCTGTAGCTTGTAACAGTTTTTCCCAGGCTTGTAATAAAGTAGCATTGGAATAATCAATAACCGTACGTCTATTAGGTTTGTTCATCACCGGACGATAGTTAGGTAATACGCCTAATGTTTTGGGAACCTGTACGTATATCTGGTTGAACAGAATATCCCACGCTTCACGAACAGGCTGGGAAACAGTCCCGGCATGACGGTCGGCAAGATTTTGTAACCACGCCTCGTTGTCAAGATTCAAATCCCACGCCTTCTCAAAGATATACTCATAGGGAAACTGCATAACATCCAAGCCTTCGAGCGTAGAACCGATACCCCGAAGGTTACTTCCACCATTTATCAACGCATTGTCAAGACGGTCACCACTCTCCTTTACATTACCGGTAAGAGTCGTATTTCCCCCAAAATTACCTAAATAGCACCAAATATAAGGTTGTCCATGAAAGTGTTCAGTGTTTTTCCAAAGTTCTACATTCTCACAATGATAATCCAGTAAAAACATCTTATCCTGCGGCACTCCGGTTAGTAAAGCTTTGATACGCGGCGCCGTCCAGTCCTTGCGGTCATGATAAAACATCCAGGTCATCTGCATCCATTCCGCTTTCGGATCTGCTGCTGTCAATGTCCGATACATATCCGAAGATACCTGACTGAGATATTCGGGTTCCCAACTTGGTGGGTCTACCTCGTTAAAAGGATCTACGCCATAAATATGATCAGTTCCGAACAAACGAGTCTGCTCCTGAAGAAAATGTTTTTGAATGGTAGCAAACAGCGGTTCTTCGGGATTCAGAAAATAACAACGATACGTATCAGCAAAACCTGCCCACTTACCAAGATGCTGAATATTAGCCTCCGGATAAATTCGTTTCAAAGCTGCAGGTACATGACCGGCAAAAGCAGGCAATACCGGTTTCATATTCAATTCGCGTTCCCGCGCAAGTATCTTTTTCTGTAGTTCCACCTGATTATCCAACCACTCCATGGGTAACGGACCGTTCCATCCATCAATATTTGCCATACGATGCCAGGGTAGATACGTAGGTCCCGTAAAATAGGAACGGATTTCCTGATCCGTCAAACCTAATTTCTTCCATACTTTATACCATACAGCTTCCTGACCTGTAATGGCCAAAGGCATATTGACCCCGTTCAGAGCCATCCAGTCAATAAAGCGTTCCCAATCTTTCCATTGCCAATAAGGCATAGTATAACCATAAGTACAGTAGTTCAAAAAAAAGCGTCTGTCTACTTTTGCTTCCGCACTAAAAGTTTTTTCCGGCACCGGAAGAGTTTCAGGCATTTCAACAGGAATATCGGCATACCATGAGATTGTGGTAAGACAATAATACTTTAAATAATAATTCAGCCCCATTGCCATTGAGTTAGCGTTATTACCGCCAATCACTATTTTTCCAGAGTCGGAAGTATCCAACTGGAAGTAGTCTTTTCCGTCAACGGGTTTTGTTTTCTTAAACTGAAAGTTTTCGGCATATGCCGGGATGAGACGTTTTACCATTGACTGCATAGTGGCTACGTCTTTCTCCTTTGCCCCCGCTGATAGTGAGAGGAACAACGTTACGATAACCAGATAAATGTTTCTTTTCATCATTTCAATTATAGTTTTATGTAAATTTGTTTTTTAAATAGAATGTATCCAACAAGCCAGTTAAGCGATAGGAAAAGAACCGCATACATGAATGAACCGAAATAGTTGCCGAATAGGGGTTGCAGACAAGTATCGAACAGGAACATGTTGGCTTTCCATATTCGCAACAGATCACCGAAGATTTCGGCAAATACATAAAGAACCAGTGGATTTACTCCGAAAACATTGAAGAAAGTGCACCATCTTTTCTTTTGTCGAACATCGATTATTTCGATCAATGCAGCTAATGCTAAAGCTGCTATTCCGCAAGTAAGCAATACAAAACTCGGAGACCATAGACGCTTGTTGAGCGGACAGGCATAACTAAATAAGAATCCGGCAAATAGCATTAAGGTACCGAGAAAAAAGAGTTTTTGCATTCGTTCTTTGTTATCCTTCTGATTGATAATCATTCGTCCACATACGAAACCAATCATTACCTGGGCAATGGCAGGAATAGTACTTAAAATTCCTTCCGGTTCTACAAACTGGCGCCCTTGCAGATACATGTGATTTGTTCCCAAAACGGTAGAATCGACTATGGCTATAATATTATCGGGACTTTTTTCGAATCCGTTTCCTATCAACTGAAGAATAAAATATCCTGCTAAAAGAAGAAGAGCTACCGGAAAAAAACGTTTATGAGGGATAAACAACGCCATGATAGCTGTTGCTCCGTAGCAGATACCCAGTCGTTGCATCACTCCTAAAAGTCGCATATGCTCCCAATCAGTCCAAATACCGGTTTCACTTGAATTTATAATCCATTTCATGGCAATACCTATCAGGATCAGGAGAAGAGCACGTTTTATTATCTTTCCGATAGCAAGTCGCCATTGGAAATCATATTTGCGCAAAGATATGTAGGTGGATATTCCCATCAGGAACATAAACATAGGAAACACAAGGTCGGCAGGAGTGAAGCCATCCCATTTGGCATGACGCAGAGGGGCATAACCGTATCCGCATGCACCTGCATTATTGACAAGTATCATTCCGGCAACTGTGAATCCTCGCAGGACATCGAGAGAGAGAAGACGATTATTGGCAGGCATGAGTTTATAATTTATGAGTTATAATGTATTAGATGATCACCAAACGAGACATAAGAGGGTAGTAGAGGCTGCCAATACTGCTCCTATAAGGGTTTCATAAGGAATGAGTTTCAGACGTTGCTTAAAAGTCAATTCACAGACTCCACCGGTAGCATGAAAAAAAGAGCCATGAGGTAAATGATCCAGTACTGTGGCACTGGAGTTGATCATGGCAGCTCCCCATGCAGCGGAAATACCGACAGCAAGAATTGCTTCTGCAAAAGAGGCGGAAGCGAGAGTAGCTCCGGCAGTAGTAGAGGCCGTGGCGGCTGACATTAATGCGCCAGATACGGGAGCTATCATTATTTCATTGAAGTGGGCTTGTTCCAGTAGTTGCAGAATCCAGTCTTTTAGAGTAGAGTTTTTGATAACGCCTGCAATTGTTCCTGTACCGATTAAAAGTACAGCTACAGTAGACATTTTTTGGAGACCGTATTCCATACTAGGCAGAATATTTTTCCATTGTTTCATGCAAAGGATACCACAAATTCCGCCGATGGGCAGAGCTATTAGAGGATCAATGGTAATACCAGCCAAAGGCCGCAGGGCAAGTAAGATGATAGTGACGAAAGGTGCTATCAGGCTGCTGGTAAGAGAAGGCAATTGTTTATCATCTGTGATTTCTTCCTGTCCTGGAGCGACAATAGTAAGTTTTCGGGGGATAAGGCGGATAATAACAAAAACCGTAAACACCAACCCGATAATTGCCGGAAGAATATTGTAAAACATGACCGATGATAAATCTGCTTTAAAGTTTTCAGCTGCAATAATTGTATTCGGATTCGGGGAAACTATATTACCGCATTTTCCTCCACCAATCATGGCTATCAATAGTACGGATGGTGACAAGCCCAAACGTTTTCCGATAGACAGTGCAATAGGGGCTACTGTAATAACAGCCACATCAATAAAAACCCCAACAGCACATAGCAACATAGTTGCCAAAGCTAATGCTGCAAATACCCGTTTCTCTCCTAATGTATTTATAATAGCATTAGAGATGGTAGTCGCTGCTCCTGTTTTAATAAGCACACCGGACAATACCCCTGCTGTAAGAATACGGATGATGGCTGGTGTAACGTCTTTGACGCCATCTGTCATCACCTTTACTGTCTCTGTCAATGGTAATCCGCCTAACAACCCGCCAACAATCGCTCCGGCTATTAAACTATAAGCCGGAGATATTTTTTTTATGATTAAAAGAACGGATACTAACAGTCCGATTAAAGCGCCAATTGCTGTCATAAAAACTATTTATTATTAATAATTGGATTCAGGGTTAAAATGCTGGATAATACGAATGATCTGGGTAACAGTCCGTTCAATATTATTCAGGGTGAATTCTTTTTGCATTGCTTTATCAAGAGAAACAGGGGATGGCTGAATCGATAGTACGGCCGTAAATCCCATTTTATTCAGTTGTTCGGAAGCTTCAACTCCACCTCCCAAAGCTATCACAGGAACATGCCGTTCGTGAGCTGTTTTCAAAATTCCCCCGAGGGCTTTTCCCATGGCAGTTTGGGCATCAAGCTTTCCTTCTCCTGTAAATACTAAATCGGCATCCTGAAGTGATTCCCGAAAATGAAGAATGTCAAGTATCGTATCAATTCCAGGCTTTAAAGTGGCTTGGAGGAAAGGCAACAACCCTCCTCCCATACCACCGGCAGCTCCAGCCCCGGGAATAGAAGAGATATCTATTCCTTTCTGTTTTTTGATAATAGCAGCATAGTGCTGCAATCCTTTGTCCAAAGCCGCTACTTCTTCCGGTGAAGCTCCTTTTTGCGGAGCATATACGAATGCTGCGCCATGTGGACCATAAAGTGGATTGTTTACATCGCAAGCAATGGTAAAGGAAGATACTTTTATTGCCGGATGAAGGAATGAATCATCAATAGATGTAACATGTATAAGATTGCTGCCTTTGGGCTCCAAGACGTTTCCTGAATTATCCAGAAAACGAACACCTAAAGCAGATAACATGCCTATGGCAGCATCATTTGTAGCACTACCTCCAAGTCCCATGATAAAATGGCGGCAACCTTTGCTTAATGCATCAAGGATAACTTCTCCCGTACCGTAAGTAGAAGTATTCATTGGGTTTCGCAATCTATCAGGTACCAACGGAAGACCGCTTGCAGCAGCCATTTCAAACACTGCCGTCGTCCCGTCCTTAGTTATCCCGTATGTAACATCAATAGGGGTCATTAAAGGATCATGAGCAGAGCAGGATACTTTGTCTACATTTAGTCCTGTACAGATGGCTTCTGTTGTACCTTCACCCCCGTCTGCTATCGGAAAGGTTACCACATTGCAAAGCGGGCATTCTTTTAGAATGGCTTCTTTTGCAGCCCGAGCAATGTCAAGAGAGTTAGCCGACCCTTTGAATGAATCGAATGCAAGAATAATCTTTTTCATGGCGGTGCGTTAATTAGAATCTTTTTGATCCCTCAAAAGTAAGAATTTGTTTCGATTTTTATTCGGTTCCAATCTCTTTTACTTCCTGTACTAATTCAACAGCCATATCTAATGGATTATCAAACGGGACAGTAGTATTAATCCATGGAGTATTTATCCATTCTTCTTCCCAGTTATCCAGACTACCGCGTTGTTTAGAGAAATAAATCTTCAAACGTGGAATGTAATAATCCTTAATTAATCCACTCCAAAAACGTGCTGCATAATCTTCCTGAAATCCTCCCCAGGTAGTAATCAGGCGTTTGGCATTTATTTCATAAGCATCTTTTTCGGCTGGTGTAGTTCCACTATTTCTGGCAAAATTCACCCATTCTTCAAGACGATAAAGTGGATGGGAGGCCAACAGCTTATCTACATTTAACAACATATCAATCGTTTGATTCAGATATTGTTGTGCAACGGCAGATCTTCCCACGGTATCTTCTGCCAGGGCCTTGCCATAAAGTTTATCAGCTTTGGCAGCGATGTAATACGAAGCAAATTCTATGGCGTCGTTAACATAAAGTTTAGAATTTTTCAGACTGTCTGCACTATTTAGAAAAAGCTCTACACCATGTAAGAAATCATCGCTGACATCTATCTTACTGATACGCCGTTTGTCAGGAATCACTGTCTGCCAGGTAAATCGTGGATAAGAATATAGCGAACTATATGCCGTTTTTCTGAATAGATCCCAAGCATCCTTCATTGTTTCAGGATAGGCTCCATAACGTGCCATACAGTAGGAGGGCATCCATTTGTCCAAATCGATAGCTTGGTCTGTCCATCCCATATCCGCCAATAACTCATATACAACTTCGTTGTTTTCAAGTCCTTCGGGTGCCGATCCGAATCCGATCAGATTTCCATGAGATTCGGATTGGAGAGCTTCTGCTGAAGAGGAAGCATACATCTGTAGATCACCGGTCATCGGAGTTTTACCACCAAAGTTAGGAACATAACTGAAAATCCATTTTTTACCATAAAAACCATCGTGTACCTTCCAAGTTTGTTCTGTACCCCAAACCCATTTCGGATAGTCATTACCCAGATCAATAATAATCATTTTATCATCCGGAACATGACTCAACAATGCTTGTAGACTCGCTTTATCCCAAAAGCTATGTTGATAACCAAATGTCCAACCTTGTGTAACCCAGATTGCATCAGGATTACCTGCTGTGATAGAGCGGTAAATTGATTCTCCATATTGAGCAAGCAATTTATGTTTACCTTCTACATCATCTTTTGCAACAGGCAATTCCATTTCATTAAAACTGTCCGATAGATAATATGTATTTTTACCGAATTCTTTTTCCCATTCTTTGACAAACCGCTTACCGATTTCTTCGAAGAAAGGAGAATCGGGCGGAAGCACATAGGCATTAAACTTGTCATCGAAACCTCCCCATTTCAAATGCTTGAATTTTATATCAGGATGCTTTTCGGCAAAAGCCATCGGAACAAATCCGGCAAAAGCCGGAGCTATAGGACTCATTCCGAGTTCACGCATACGGTTTATAATTTGATGTTGTAGTTGAATCTGGCCCTCTTGCCATTCATCGGACAACGGACCATCCCAAGTATTGAGATTACCCATACGATGCCAGGGTAGGTGTGCAGGAGCAGTGAAGAACTCCCGGATCTCTTCTTTGGTTAATCCCATCTGTAACCACACTCGTTCGGCTATAGCTTCACTGGCAACAGTAGCCAATGGCATATTCACTCCACGGAGTGCCATCCAATCGATCTCTTTTTCCCAACGTGCCCAGTCCCAATAAGGTGTGGTGTAGCCATATGTACAAACATTCAGGAAATATCTGTATTCGTAAGGGGTTGTTTGTTTTTTCAATGAATAATCCGGCCATGAAGTGATTGATTCCGAATATTTTCCTCCCCAAGTTGTCATAGCGTGACACGCCTCTCTCTGATAAATGTGAAAAGCATAACAGAGTGCTACTACACTGCTTCCTCTGAGAGTTAATTCCCCCTCTTTGGCTTCTATTTCAAAAGTTTCTTTTCCATTAACGGGATCTATCTGTTGAAAACTAATACCATTTACTCGATCTCCTATTTGCCGTTCGATTACTTTTTTGGCAGGAGTTATTATGTCGGCTGGACCGGAAGTGCCGGTACAAGCGCTTATAAAAAAGACCCAGACGATAAAAAAACATGTAAGAAAGAAGCTTCTCATATAGTTAGATTTTCAAAATTAATAAAAGAAAAGACCGGCAACCAGAGACATTTGGGGTACCTCCCCGGTTGCCGGCCGAAAGATTATGTTAGATTGTGTTAAGATAGCATTATCTGATAACCAATTTAGCAGTAGTGCCGCTTACTTTAGCAATATAAATACCCTTCTCAACATTGATCATTATGGAATTCCCGTTTTGGATAGTTCCTTCATATACTTGTTTACCTGTCAAGTCGTAAACTGATACTGGATTCGTACCCTCTACTCCTTCTGCAAACAGCAGATTACCTTCGTTCCAAATTTTAATATCGGATTTTACGGCTGTAGTATTGAATATACCGGTTATACTTCCATACTCTACAGCACCCACAGAAGGAGTGGAAGGACGAACATTACCTAATTGATCTGCTGTAGGAATAGTTATACCTGCATAGGTCGCTGTACCCTTGCCTATTGCAATACTGTTTTCGCAAAGAGAAGCGACAGGCATGGCATCATTGGTTAGAGTAGGACTCCAAACCTCATCCCCTTCAATATCCGGGAATACTGTATTATCCAACTTATACAATGAAGTAAATATCTTGCTGTTTGCAAAATCAGCAACTTTTATATTAGAATTATCAAACAGTGCCGATTGATCTACATTATTGAGCTGGGTATCATCACTTGTTGAGTAAGTAGCTCCGAAAATACAATTTTTTAATTCCCAATCATAGTTTCTTACAATCTCTACTCCATCTTTTTTATCTCCTTTCCAATAACCTAAATCGGTAGGAACAAAATATGCACCATCAACCAATCCACCGGTATTTCCGGCAATAATAGTATTAACTATGACTAATTTGGAAGAACAATCTGTATTAGAGCATACAAAAATACCACCCCCCAAATTTTTTGTTGAGTAATTTGCCGTGATTGTACTATTGATGATTTTTACACCATCAAGCGGTTTTGAAGTATCACGGGAGTAGATATAAATAGCACCTGCACGATTTCCTGCATAGTTATTTACAAAGGTACAATTTGTAACAGTTAAAGCAAATGCAGTTTCATTCTTTCCATTTGTACTGTACATATAAATAACACCACCGGAAGCTGAACTGTTATTGTTTTTGAATGTAGAATTCTCAATGGTCACTCTGGCATTGTTATAAATACGAATACATCCTCCGTCACCAGTTGCAGAATTTCCGTCGAAGAGGCAATTTTTTATAGAACAGTTTACATCCTGACTGATTCCAATCACACCGCCCGAACTACTATGTGCATTTTTGATAAATTCGCAATTCAGGATATTTAGATTGGCACCCGTTTGTACAAATAAAGCCTGAGCTTTATTTTTTCCTGTAAAAATACAGTCTTTGATAACAATTGTACAAGCTCCTTTCATGGACAAAGCCTGCTTGGTACCGGTAAATTTGATTTTATTTCCGGTAGTTTGATTCCTACCGTCAATTGTCAATGATTTAGTGTCTATAGTAATCGCATTAAATTCTTCAATCTCATCTGTCGCAAGATTAAATTTGATTACATCATCAGTTTGTGCACTTGCCATAATATTAGGGAAAGACCCCTCTATTGTAGGATCTCCACTGGCATTCGTCACCGTAAGGTCCGCTGCAAACATACTAAATGTTGCAAAACTAAATATTGCCGAAAGTAAAATTTGTTTTTTCATAACAATACAATTTTAATTGATTAATAAATAATATATTAGATAAAAGTATCAAAGTTCTAAATTTATAATATCAACTTGTGAGTATAAACTTCATCCTTATTTTTTACCCATAATAATGCTATTCCCGGTTTTGAATTATAAAATGGTAATTCATCTCCATCTTGTATGCAGGCATCGAGAAGTAACCTTCCTGTAACTGAGTAAAGCTTGACATTGGCTGTTCCTTCAATGCCCGTTAAAATGTAGTTGTTACCGGATTTTATAACATTGATCTCTTTTCTGTCAGTAATGCTTTGTTCGTTTCCAGTAGGATTCGACATCTGCATTTTTATATATACCGGTAAGTGGTCGGAAGCAGCTGTAAGATCGACTCCACTTTGATCTGCAATTCCTCTTTCTGTAACCTGATAGGATATAGAAGATTTGTTATAACCCAATATAAAGTCAATACAATCTGCCGGGGCTGTAGATGGATAAGTATAAACTTTCGTATCATTCAAAATTGAAAAACCATTATTTTTAAATGTAACCATAGCCCGATAGGTCTCTTTTACATTAAGATCACCTCCCAGGAAAACAGGTTTATTGACAGTCTTTGCAAAGTTGATGATATAATCAGTAGCAACATCTCGATCTTCGGCATTCAGAGAATAATGGGTAGATAAGAAATAATAATCTGAGAACTCGGCGATTATTATTCCCCGATTGTCATCCGGGTCGGGTTTTGCACTTCCTCCGCCTGCGCCTTTAGGAATAAGATGAGTTTTTACTCCCAATGGTTCTTCTTTACTCAGCAAAACAATACCAAAGTAAGTACTGTGAGTGATTAAGAAATGGGATTTCATTCCTGTTTTAGTACCTAATTGTACCGCACAGTCTTTTACAAATCTTTGGTCAACTTCCTGGATAGCCACTACATCGGGAGCTACACCTTTGATGACAGAAGCAATTTTATCTACTTGTCGGGAATTAATAATTGCATGCCCCTGAATGTTGTAGGTCATCATCGTAATTTCTTTTTCCGAACTACCCGCATATGTCTGAATAAATCCTGAACAAAAACTTACGATTATGATCAGTATACGACGTAGAGTTGTGATATTGAGTTTATTCATAACATAAATTATTTAGTTTCTCTGATAAATTCTAATTCCGTAATAATGGGTAAATGATCCGATAATAATGATTGTACAGATTGCGTACGAACCACTTGCCAACCACTATTAGGATATCCAAACAGATAGTCAATTTTTATAGACGGTTTGTAAGATGGAAAAGTCAGGTCGTCATTTGTCAGTAATTGCCAACCGGTCATTCCTTTTTGTATCGTTTTAGAATCAGGTCGGGCATTGAAGTCTCCTCCTAAAATAACAGGATAAGGAGATTTCTTCAATGTTTCCGTAATTTTTTGTATCTGTAGAAACCGTGTATCTTCCGAAAAATAATCCAAATGTGTACAAGCAAAAGTAAGTGTGTCTGTTCCGTTTACCTCAAATGTTCCCTGAAGCATAACTCTTTGTTCTTTCTCTTGCGGACGGGGTAACATCATCTTTTCTACTTTGAAATACGGATGTCTGGAAAGTATTCCAATACCGTAATATCCATCTTTATAAGAGATTGACTTGCCATACAAAGGGTACATCTCTGTGCGATATCCTAATTCCGTAATGAAATCTTTTCCATTCTGTTTGGGAGCTCTTTCGCGAAATGTTTTACTGTCGACCTCCTGCAAAGCAACAAAATCGGGTTTGAAGGCTTTGATATGTTCGGCAATCTGTTCCAAAGATGCCAGCTCTCCAAAGCGGAGGTTATATGTCATTACGCGAATACGTAATGTATCTTGTTTTTGGGCAGAAGCCCAATTTATGGACAAGACTGATAATAACGTTATTAATAAAAACTTTTTCATTCTATTTATTTTATTTTGATAGTGGATATTACAGGAAGATGATCGGAAGCATTTGTTCCGGTTATAACTTTATGTTCTGTAACTTCAAACTTTTCAACTGGCCGGAAACAGATATAATCGAGTTCTCTTGTTGGGTCAATAGATGGAATTGTGAACTGATTTAATCCTTTCCCACTTCTTACAAAACCGTAACTATCTAATGTACTTATGGTAGAATTATAAGGGGTAGCATTCATGTCTCCTCCTAATATTACCGGATATTTGCTACTTTTAAGAGTTTCATTTATAAAAGGTAACTGAATATCCCTGTTTTCCTGGGTTGTAGCCAGATGGGTATTTGCAATAGTAATGGTATGCCCCCCCGTAGTAACGGTTGCTCTACCCAATGTACAATATCCCACATAAGTACCCTCTATCTCTATTCTGGGTAAATCATAGGTCGCCGTATTCCGTAAAGGGAATTTGGAAAATATAGCATCACCATACTCTCCACCTTGATAATCCTGCCCTTTTGAGAAATAGAAGTGAGCGAACCCCGAAAGTTTAGCTAATTCTGTTACTTGGTCTACACCGTTACTTCGTTTTGTATTCCGGTCTATCTCTTGGACGAAAACAATATCTGGCTCGTTGGATTTTATAACATTCGCTGTTGCCTGAATATCGATATCGGGCTCTGCAACGCCAGGAACATAAGGTGAACAGTGCTTTACGTTGTATGTCATCACTTTAAGAGTGATTTCAGTATCTCCACCCGAACCATTTCCATCAGTTCCGGGAAGTTCGGGAGTATTCTCTTCCGTTCCACAGGAACAGAAGAGAACTACCAAAGCAAATAATATGGTATAAATTTTCTTTAACATTGTCATAATTTTACTATTACCAGCCCGGATTCTGTCCTAATGCCGGATTTTTTAATCTTTCCTGATAGGGAACTGGCCATAGGTAATGTTTACTTTCATCAAAATTACGTCCACCGCCTTCTGCCGTCGATTTATCATAAACCACATCACCAAATTCATCTACAATCGGATTATTTTGATCGTCTACATACGGACATCCCCCTAACTCATCCATACATACTTCCAGACTTGGGCAAGTAATAGCACGTCCTAAACGGAAACCTTCTTTCCAGCGTAAAATGTCAAAGTAGCGCATTCCGTCAAATGACATTTCAATTCTCCGTTCGCGTCTTAACTCAGTCTTTAAATCCATATTCCAAGCTTCCAGTTCAGAAAGTTTCATAGGATGCATACCAACCCTGTTACGCAATCGGTTAATAGTTTCATCAATCTGATCTTGGGTCAATGTCCCGCCTTGCAGGTTAAACAAAGCTTCTGCATAGATGAGAATAACTTCCGGATAGCGGATCACATTGATATTATTATGATCCTGATTTGTTAAACCTGCCAGTTCCGGAGTATTGTATTTTTTGAAATAGAATCCAGTTTTGGTATTGGCGCCATTATTGTTATTTCCTTGTAAAGGAGCGAAGCGGGGTAATCCGAAAGTAGCATTTACTCTGTTGCCTGCGTCACCGTCATCGCCACCTGGCCATGCATCGCCCGGTGTATAAAGTGTCATCTTCATACGAGGATCTCTATCCTTAAAATAGTCTGCATAACGTTTCACCGGATATTTTGATAAAGGAGAAATTGCCACATCTGTTTTTTTATAATATTCAAGACCTGTTGTTGCCGGTTTTCCATCTGTACAGAGGAAGGCGTCAACCAATGTTTTGGAGGCATTCAGACGTATGTAGTTTACCGGAGTACATGTATAGTTGGTCATGTTATTCATTCGGATGTCTTTGACGTACAAACTATAAATCATAGATTCATTGTTTTTGGGATCATTTTCAGCGTTTCCTTCCAAGTGGTAAACTTTCTCATAATCATACAGGTCATAAGGACTATTATCCAAAATATATTTAGAAACCTTTTCTGCTAATTCGTATCTTCCATCTTGCAGAGCAATACGGGCCATCAGTGCCAAAGCTCCCCATCTGTCAATACGACCGACTTCCTGACCTGTCTGGATTTCCGGTCCTAACTTTTCTGCTGCCCATTTCAAGTCCTCGATCATCCAGTCTATAACTTCCTTTTTCGGATTACGAGGACCATAAGCTTCTTCAGACCCAATAACCCTATCAATCAATGGTACGTCACCCCATACTGAAGTCAGCCAAAAATATTGCAATGCACGGATAACTTTTACTTCGGCTGCATATACGTCTTTCGCTTCCTGATCCATATTTACCTGGTCATAGTTATCCAAAAAGTTATTACAATCAAAGATATGTCCGTAAATATCTCTCCAATAGTTATAGAACGGAAAGTTATCTTGAGCACTACTGGTTCCTCCTCCCACTTTGCTTAACCCTGAAGTAGGATCTCCCCATATTACTGTTTCTGCACATGCCTCACCTAAATTAATGATCAGGTCATATTGAAGTCCTTCATAACAAGGATATAAAGCAGCTCTTAATTGAGCTTCGGTTTTCCAGTAAGTATCATTAACAGCTTTATCCAAAGGATATCTTTCTAAGAAATCGCTGCAACTAAAAGTAGTCATCAGACAGCAACCAGTCAGGATATATTTTATTTTATTTTTCATAATGCTATTTCCTATTGTTTAAGTTAAAAAGTTAGATTTAATCCGAATACATATGTTTTTACCTGCGGATAGGTATCACCTGAAGATTGCTGGACTTCAGGATCGAAACCATCGAAGTATTTAGTAACAGTAAATAAATTGTCGGCAGAAACATATACTCTCAATTTACTTATTCCCCAACTCCTCATCCATTGTTGTGGAAGTGTATATCCTAATTGTATATTTTTTAGACGGAGGTATGCTGCATTTTCTATCCAATAATCGGAAAATCTGCGATTATGAGTCTGTGCATAATACAAACGAGGATATGAAGCATTGGGGTTTTCAGGGGTCCATCTGTCTAAATGAGATTTTTTGGGAACTGAATAATCATTGATAAAACAATGTCTTGCTTCTTCACTTAAATAACCATTGGCTTTACCAACTCCCTGGAAATAGAAGGAGAAATCAAGGCCTTTCCATTCTAATTCACCTTTAAATGAGTAGGAATATCTTGGAGCCTTATTACCGATAACTTCTTTGTCATAGTCGTCTATGATCCCATCAGGTTTCCCGTCCGGTCCGCTAATATCTTTATATTTGATATCACCCGGCTGTACGGCAACTCCGTCTTGTATGAGCGGAAATTTCGGATTGATATAGTTTCCAAAGCTGTCTTTTCCTTCAAAATCTTCTACTTGTGCCAATCCATCCGTTCTATATCCGTAATAAGCATCAATCGGATCGCCTACTCTACGAATCTGATCGCCTAAAACGGGAGCACTCGAGCCTAAATCTATAATCTTATTTCTTGAATCTGACAAATTAAAGAATGCACGGTATTTCACCTGCCCAATCTGGTCTCTCCAGGCTATGTTCAATTCCCAGCCTTTGCTTTCTACTTCCCCTAAATTCTCTAATGGTAAATAGTCACGGCTTGTATCCTTTTGCCATTTTCCTAAAACCAATGGTAAAGAAGGACGTACCAGAGCATCCATATTGTTCTTTTTAAACCAGTCGGCACTAATGGTGAGACGATTATTGAAAAGTGACAAATCAATACCTATATTCAGCATACGGATTGTTTCCCATTTGATGTTCGCATTTCCTAAAGCGAGTTGCGCAAAACCTGTGTTTAGTTGGTTACCAATAGGGTAGGCTTTATCAACGGATTCAATTGCTACCAGATAAGGATAATAATTATCTCCTACATTCTGATTTCCCAATTCTCCCCACGAAGCACGTAGCTTGGCCATTTGTAAAACAGGCTCAGCAAAATGCATGAATTTCTCTTTAGAAAAATTCCATCCGGCAGAGAAAGAGGGAAAATATCCCCATCTATTTTGTTTAGCAAAACGGGATGTACCGTCACGACGAACATTGGCTTCGAGCAAGTATTTCTCGTCATAATTGTAATTCAGACGTCCAAAGAAAGATCTTAAGGCCCATTCTTCGGCACCACCTCCATTGGTTATTTCGTCTGTTCCAACATCTATAGCTTCAATTCCATCCAGAAGAAGTAATTTTCTACCGGCACTCAAAGTATTGGTGTGTGCCCATTCCTGAGAGAAACCACCCAGTAATTTAAAATCGTGTCGGTTGATATTTTTTTGATAAGTAGCAGTAACATTCAGTGTCTGGGTTAATGTATTGATATGAGATTCACTGATAGAATTTTTTCTCAATTTATTTCCCGGATCTTCTGTTCCGTCAGACATCCAACGGTTCATGGTAGGAACAAATCTTTTTGTATCTCGGGTATAGTAATTAGCGGCATATTGTCCATTAATATACAGGTCGTTTATAACTTTAAGAGAAGCATTTATCTGTCCGTTGAATGTCCGGGAATTGCGTTTATTATAACCGGAATTGTAAGCGATATCTACCGGATTCATCAATGAAGTATATGCGTAATGATCTGTATCCACCCACTCTCCGTTTTCATTTTGTTCTTTCCATTTTACAGGAAGAAGAGGAGATACGCGCTGCACAGTTCTGAATACACCTGTTGTTCCGGATACCCCGTTTTCCTGACGATAAAAGTCTACAAAACTAATGTTCCCATTCAGTTTGAGGCGATCATAAAGTTCTGTATTCATGCTTAGACGGGCATTATGTCTTTTAGAAGAAAACGGGTCGCCAATAATAAGACCATCCTGATCCAGATAACCGTATGACATATAGTAACCACTCTTCTCCGTACCCCCACGAACACTGATATTATGTCCGGTTTGCATAGCAGACTTTTTATATACTTCCTTTACCCAGTCTGTGTTTGAGTAATCGTTGGGAGAGTCACCTCTATCATATGCATCAAAAGCTTCTTGTTGGTACAATTTACCAAAACCGGCGGCTACATAAGCTTCATTGGCTAATTCCATATATTCACGTCCATCTACCAAATCGGGTAAAGCTGTAGGAGTTTGGAAACCTACATATCCGGAGTAACTTACCGTAGTTTTTTCTTTCTGACTACCTTGTTTGGTTGTTACCAGAATAACACCGTTGGCAGCCCGAGCACCATAGATGGCAGAAGAGGCAGCATCTTTCAATACAGATACGTTCTCTATATCATCAGGGTTCAGCATATTCAGATCACCACCGGCAATTCCGTCGATCAGAATAAGCGGATCCGTTTTGCTGTTTAGTGTACTAATGCCACGAATTACAATTGACATTTTATCATTACCCGGTTGTCCGGATGGTTGTACGATAGATACACCAGGCAACATACCTTGTAATCCACTGCCTACATTTGTAATAGGACGGCTGGCCAGTTCATCTCCTTTTACAGCCGATACAGCTCCTGTCAAATTAACTTTTTTCTGTACACCATAACCCACAACTACTACATCATTCAACATCTGAGTATTTTCTGCCAAATGAACCGAAATTTCTGTTTTGGAACCCACCTGAACTTCCTTTGTTTTATATCCGATAAAGGAGAAGACCAAGGTCTGGTCGGGAACTACTTCTATAGAGTAATTACCATCTATATCAGTGATAGTTCCCTCCTTTCCTCCCTTTACGAGGATACTAACTCCAACCATTGGCTCTGCTGTGACCTGATCTGTAACTTGCCCGCGGACTTTCACTTTCTTTATCGGGTCTTTTGTATTCCCGATCTTTCTGTCAAATAAAAGTAGCTTGTCACCCGAAATGCTATAACCGATATTCGTCTTCTTCAATAAGTTGTTCAATGCCTCTTTTAAAGAAGCATTTTTAACAGAAATGCTTACCAGTTGTTTCGTGTCAACAAATTCTTTACTATAAGCTACTGACACTTTAGCTTGTGAGGCAATTTGAGTAACAGCATTTTCAAGTGTTACATCTTTCAGGTCTAGTGTTATTTCCCAATTTTGTGCATGCGATGCTAAGGGAAATATACATAATACCAACAAAACAGACATCCACTGTTTTACATGAGAGTAAAGACAATAATGATTTTTTTTCGAAGAATTTTTCATTGTGTGTTCTTTAGAATTATGATTATTTTAAATTTTAGGCAATAAAATCCCTTGCTAAGAAATCATTGTTTCTTAACTGCTTGATTTTAATATATTTATGGCTATCTCAGTGAACAGACTGAATTATAACAAATTCTTATGTTGAAAATGCCGATATAGGTTGTAATGGTGTATTCATAAGTATATAATTATTAGATTAGGTTTGTATCTATCGCGGACTTATTTTTATTTCTTTTCGATTTACTCTCTCATATTTGATAGGCGTTATATGTCCCATGTTTTCCAATATTTCCTGTAATGATTCACTTTCACTTTTCAATGTATAAGTATAAGAATAGATCGCTTTGTTTTCTACACTAAACTGTACATTGTACTTTCTGGACAATATTTTGAGTACATCTTCCAAAGGAGTATCATTAAATATCAATACATCTTTCAACCATATAGATTCGTTTTTGTAATCCTTATTTTTTTGTACGATACATGTTCCGGTTTCTTTTTCAAAGATGGCTGTTTCTCCAGGTTTCATAATGTAGTCAAACGAATTACTTTGTACATTTCGTATTTTTACAGAACCTTCGTCCAAAGTAGTTAGAACTTTTTTCTCCGATGGATATGCATTAACATTGAACGAGGTTCCTAATACCTTTATCTGCATGGAGGAAACATCCACTATAAAAGGTTTTTCAGTATTCTTTTTAACCTCGAAATATGCTTCTCCTTCAATAGATACTTTTCGTTCTTTCCCTACAAACTGTTCCGGATAGGTGAGTTTAGTGTCCGCATTCAAATATACTTTTGTTCCATCTGATAGTAGAACGGTCATTTTCTCTCCACACGGTACATAAATTTCTTTGTTTACAGCTATCCGATTATCATCAATATCAGAATATACCCAAAATGCTATATTCAATATTAAGAATGGCAATAAAACAGCAGCAATTTTCATCCAGGAGAACTTTCTGCCTTTCGAGTTGATACGACTCATTAAATTCGTATACACTTGCTCCTGACGAAAACAGGTGTCTTCTGTTTCGGGAATGACTATCTCTTTTCCTTCAATGATATTTTCAATATCTTCGTCAATTGCTTGAGAAATAGCATTCAATGCCGTTTTTTTATCTTGAGTTGCCATTTTTATGATTGTCTTTTATCAGTAATACACAAGTAGGTTAGAAAAGTATTATATGAAATGCGTTTTTTTTCTAAAAAAATAATTCTTTTTATAAACTACCGCAAAAGAGTAGTATAAAAGAGAATAATCTTATCGTCATGCGTAACTCTTTTAGAGCCTGGCTGTACTGGAATTTGATGGTATTTATAGATAAATTTAGTTGGTCGGCAATCTCCTGATTTGAATATTTCCCGGAGATTTTTAATTCTACGATTTTTCGCTTCTGCGGAGACAATTGTTCAATAGCCTTGCAGACCAAACGTAACTGATCTTCATCCAGTGCGGGTTCTTCGGTTTCGTTGGTTAGTGTATTTAAGAGATTTAGATTATCTGAGATACGAAATATTTCTTTATCCCTGTCACGCAATACATTTAGTAAGTCATTTTTAAGAATAGTAAAAAGATAGCGGTTAAAAGGACGGGATTCGTCTATGTCTTTTCGTTTTTCCCATATTTTGAAAAAGACATTCTGAACAACATCCTCAGAAAGTTCTCTATTATATAAATATTTGAAAGACAGTGAATACACTTGTTTACTGTATTCATTAAATAATAAAGTGAAGGCTAATTGGTTACCTTCCTTCATTTGACGAATTATAGTTTCTTCATTAATCATCAAATAAACTCCTTTTTGGCTGCATTATTTTTTCAATGGGTTAGAATCTGCTTATCCCATGAATTGAGATTTAAGCACATATAAGTTTTCTTAATTGCGATTCAAAGTTAGGTAAATCCCTTTAATATAGTCGTTACAAATATATGAAAAAGTATCAATATTCCGATGTTTTGCCATTATTCTTAAATAGAAGTGATAAAAGTATGATTGATATAATTGAAGAAATTAGCTCGACAGGCAAATTCACTACCATCTCTTGAAGTTAGTTTCAGAGCGGATTTCTTCTTATTTTTGGCTGTTTACTGAATCATCTATGGTTTATTTTTTAATCTGAAAATAACCTTATACTAACCAAAATGTGAAAAAAAATACCTGTAGTGACATGAGAATGACACTTATAAGTAACAACTAAAGATTCTTTTTGTTAAGAGACTCCGTTATTAAATAGTATGCACTAAAAGTAGCAGAGCCACTTAACTTTCACTTATTCCACCCCTTGTCCGAAGTCTTCTTCGAACTCTTCTTCAGCCTCTTTTACTAAAGTTTCTGCCCGTAATGCACTTTTCGGAAAATACTTCGACAAGGGATAACGGAAGAATTTCATCTTGCCAACACGGTTGGTGAATCTGCGGTCGGCCACAAAGTACACTCTGGACAAGCGCACCTCATGAGGAAGTACGTCCTCAGGATGCTCAAAACCGTCACTCGTAACAGCTGCATGAAACGAACCGAGTCCACGAATAGTGACCGACTCTCCGCTTTTCAATATTTCCTCCATCACCTTAGGAAGATCGGTAAGTATACTCAATACATCACCTTTACTCCTGCCACTTTGCGAAGAAAGCATATCTGCCAGGTCATTTTCATTCTTACCCCCACGCTTCTGGAGCTTCTTCTGTACAGCGTAATAGAGTTCCTTAAATCCCTCTACTGTGCTGAATCTTTTCTTTCTTACCAAATAAATCAATCCCATAGTCTTTCGTATTAAACGTTGTAATCAAACGTATTAAAGGTTATAACAAAACGATGTACGACATGTGCATCTCGTACAGTATGACATGCACATCTCGTACAGCACGACATGTGCATGTCAGCATGTCCCAGATGTGCATGTCGTACAGCACTTCCTACAAAGGTAACGAATATATCCCGATAACAAAAGAAAGCTTCAGTTATTTCTTCCCAAAGTACACACCGGACAGTACAACTCACATATAACCCTTTTTTAAGACGTTATCACCTGTATTTTTAAAAGAATAGTTATCTTTGCAGACATATTTTAAACAGAACGTACTGTTCACAGGCATTGATAATAAATATAATAACGAAATAGATAAATGGCATTGCAATGTGGTATTGTCGGACTTCCCAACGTAGGAAAGTCGACACTTTTCAACTGTTTGTCGAACGCGAAAGCACAGGCGGCAAACTTCCCTTTTTGTACAATTGAACCGAATGTAGGTGTAATCACTGTTCCGGACGAACGTTTGAATAAACTGGCAGAACTGGTACATCCGCAACGAATCGTACCCACTACCGTAGAAATTGTAGATATCGCCGGACTGGTAAAAGGTGCCAGTAAAGGTGAAGGATTAGGTAATAAGTTTCTCGCAAACATTCGTGAAACAGATGCCATCCTGCATGTACTTCGTTGCTTTGATGATGATAATGTAACACATGTAGACGGAAGTGTAAATCCTGTGCGTGACAAAGAGATTATTGACTATGAACTACAGTTGAAAGACCTCGACACAATTGACGCACGTATACAGAAAGTGCAAAAGCAAGCACAAACAGGAGGTGATAAGACTGCCAAACAGACTTATGACATTCTCGTTAAATACAAAGAAGCATTGGAGCAGGGAAAATCGGCCCGTACTGTAAAGTTTGAAACCAAAGACGAACAGAAAATAGCCCGCGAACTCTTTCTGCTTACCAGCAAACCGGTAATGTATGTTTGCAACGTGGACGAAACAAGCGCCGTAAACGGAAACAAATATGTAGACATGGTTCGCGAAGCAGTAAAAGATGAAGATGCAGAAATTCTTATTGTTGCTGCCAAAACAGAATCGGATATTGCCGAACTGGAAACTTACGAAGACCGCCAGATGTTCCTTGCCGAAGTAGGACTGGAAGAATCAGGGGTAGCCCGGCTTATCAAATCGGCTTACAAATTATTGAATCTGGAAACTTATTTTACAGCCGGTGTACAGGAAGTACGTGCCTGGACTTATGAAAAAGGTTGGAAAGCACCCCAGTGTGCGGGAGTAATCCACACCGACTTTGAAAAAGGATTTATCCGTGCAGAGGTTATCAAATATGATGATTTTATCCGGTATGGCTCAGAAGCTGCCGTGAAAGAAGCCGGTAAATTGGGTGTGGAAGGAAAAGAATATGTAGTACAGGACGGAGATATCATGCATTTCCGTTTTAACGTATAAAGAATGAATTATCTTATAGCAGGAACCGGAGGTGTAGGAGGCAGTATTGCTGCCTTCCTTGCACTGAACGGAAAGGATGTTACCTGTATAGCCCGTGGGGCGCACCTGGAAGCTATACAGAACAATGGGTTGACACTAAAGTCAGATCTGAAAGGCAATCATACCATTCCAGTGAAAGCTTGCACAGCAGAAGAGTATACTGGAAAAGCAGACGTAATATTCGTTTGTGTCAAAGGCTATTCTGTCGACTCTATCACAGATCTGATAAAACGGGCTTCTCATGAAAAAACAATCGTAATTCCCATACTCAATGTTTACGGTACAGGTCCACGTATTCAGCGCCTTGTTCCGGGCGTAACCGTTCTGGATGGTTGTATTTACATTGTAGGGTTCGTATCCGCCCCGGGAGAAATCACTCAGATGGGAACCATTTTCCGTTTGGTATATGGAGCGCATAAAGGCACAAACGTACCCGCCGGACTGCTTGAAGCCGTACGTGACGATCTGGTAGAAAGCGGAATAAAAGTAGATCTGTCACCGGATATCCAACGGGATACATTTGTCAAGTGGTCCTTTATCTCGGCCATGGCCGTCACCGGAGCTTATTTCAATGTTCCTATGGGCGAAGTGCAAAAGCCGGGTAAAATACGTGATACTTTCATAGGCCTGTCTACCGAAAGTGCCATGTTAGGAAAGAAACTCGGTATCGAATTCTCCGAAGACCCCGTCACCTACAATCTCAAAGTAATTGATAAACTCGACCCACAAAGTACCGCATCCATGCAGAAAGATATGGAGAAAGGACATCAATCCGAAATACAAGGGTTGCTTTTTGACATGATAACAGCTGCCGAAGAACAGGGAATAGAAGTGCCTACCTATCAGGAAGTAGCCAAGAAATTCAGAATATAAAATTAAACTCAATCATTATGAATACCATTTTATTATCGATCAACTGGAACCCGAACCCCGAATTGTTCAACCTCTTCGGACTTCCCGTTCGCTATTACGGACTATTGTGGGCCGTTGGTATCTTTCTGGCCTATGTGATAGTTCACTATCAGTTCCGGGATAAAAAGATAAGTGAAAAGAAATTTGAGCCCCTGTTTTTCTATTGCTTCTTTGGTATTCTGATTGGGGCCCGACTGGGACATTGTATATTTTATGATCCTCAGACCTATCTCACCAGTTTCCGGGGATTCTGGGAAATGATACTTCCTATCAGATTCCTGCCCGACGGAGGTTGGAAATTCACAGGTTATGAAGGGCTTGCCAGCCACGGTGGAACGTTAGGACTGATGATTGCCCTCTGGCTCTATTGCCGTAAAATGAAAATGCATTATATGGATGTAGTAGATATGATTGCTGTAGCTACTCCCATCACTGCCTGCTGTATCCGCCTGGCCAACCTGATGAACTCTGAAATCATTGGTAAACCGACCGATGTACCCTGGGCTTTCGTTTTTGAGCGTACAGATATGCTTCCACGCCATCCGGCACAACTTTACGAAGCTATCGCTTATTTCCTGCTTTTCCTGGTGATGATCTATCTTTATAAGTTCTATAACAAAAAGCTACACCGCGGCTTTTTTTTCGGACTCTGTCTGACAGCTATCTTTGTATTCCGCTTCTTCGTTGAGTTCTTAAAAGAAAATCAGGTTAGCTTTGAAGACAATATGAGCCTCAACATGGGGCAATGGCTGAGTGTCCCCTTTGTGATCATCGGCCTCTATTTCATGTTCTTTTATGACAGGAAATCCATCAAAAAATGAAGCATATTATAGACATAGAAACCTGGGAACGGAAAAGTAATTATGAGTTCTTCAAAAGTTTTCAGAACCCCACTATCTCCATTACCTCAGAGGTAGAGTGCGGAGGAGCCAAAGCCCGTGCCAAAGCCGCAGGACAATCATTCTTCCTCCACTATCTCTACGCCGTGTTGCGTGCCGTCAATGAAATACCGGAGTTTCGCTTTCGCATAGATGCAGAAGGCAATGTAGTCTATTTCGACAACGTAGATATGTTGACCCCTATAAAGGTAAAAGAAAACGGACGTTTCTTCACCATCCGTCTGTCATGGAACAAAGATTTTAATGCCTTTTATGCGGAAGCCAAATCGGCCATAGATGCCATCAACCCTGACGGAGACCCGTATGACATGGAAAAAGTGGGTGGCAAAGATCTGCTTGATGTTATATTGTTAAGTGCTACTCCCGACTTATATTTCACTTCACTGACCTGTACACAAGAACATCGTCATGGTAGTAATTACCCTTTGATGAATGCAGGAAAAGCAATATTAAAAGAGGGTAAATTAGTAATGCCAATTGCAATGACTATTCACCATGGGTTTATAGACGGACATCATCTTTCACTGTTTTATAAGAAAGTGGAAGATTTCTTGAGATGAAGCCTGGCTTCTCAACAAGCATTTGCGAACACAAGAAAAGCTATAGGTTAATGTTATATCCGTATATTAAACAAACTTGTTTATGGCAGATAATTATATAGAAAAACAACGCGAAGAGTACGAAGCAAGAAAAGCTGCCTGGGAGAAAGCCCGGAAATATGGTAAACCAGCAATCAGTCAACAGAATAAATCAGTCCCACCCATCACGGAAAAGAAAAAACGGGTATTCGTAACCGGAGGAGCTGAAGGAATAGGTAAAGCCATCGTACAGGCATTTTGCAATGCAGGTTACCGCGTAGCATTTTGCGATAAGAACGAAACGGCAGGACAACAACTGGCCAAAGAAACCGGAACCGTATTTTACCAAGTCGACGTAAGCGATCAGGAATCCCTTGAGCGTTGCATGCAACGTATCTTCCTGGTTTGGGGTGATATCGATATAATTGTCAATAATGCAGGTGTCAGCAAATTCTCTCCCATTACCGAAACAAGTATAGACGATTTTGATAATATCCTTTCTGTAAACCTGCGTCCGGCATTCATCACTTCCCGGCTGCTGGCTATCCATCGTAAATCGCAACCTTCCCGCAACCCGTTCGGAAGAATTATCAATATCTGTTCAACCCGCTACCTGATGAGCGAGCCCGGAAGTGAAGGATATGCAGCCTCCAAAGGTGGTATTTACTCATTGACCCACGCATTGGCAGTTTCACTTTCCGAATGGCACATTACTGTCAACTCCATTGCACCGGGCTGGATACAGAATCATGACTATGAACAACTCCGGACGGAAGATCATACACAACACCCTTCGGGGAGAGTAGGGAAACCGGAGGATATCGCCCGAATGTGCCTGTTCCTCAGCCAGGAGGAGAACGATTTTATCAACGGCGAAAACATTACTATCGACGGGGGAATGACGAAAAAGATGATTTATGTTGAATAAATGCAGTCGCCATACCATGGCTCAATAAAGTGCCATCCATTCTGGAACCCTGGTTCAGTGCCATTACTTCCATATTAGTTGGAGCGATTATCTCCCTCTCACTATCTTCTTTATATCACTCAGCTTGTTAAGCGCCTCAATCGGAGTAAGGTTATTCACATCCAGATTGAGTATCTCATCTCTGATCTGGCACAATATAGGGTCGTCCAACTGGAAGAAACTCAACTGCATTCCTCCTCTGTTCTCACTTACCTCACCTAATGGTTTACCGGAAATGCCTTGCTGACGATTGTCCGATTCAAGCTGCTTCAGAATTTCATTGGCACGCTTCACAATACTTTTCGGCATACCTGCCATCTTAGCTACATGAATACCGAAAGAATGCTCGCTACCACCACGTTCCAGTTTACGAAGAAAAATAACTCTATTGTCAACCTCTTTCACCGATACATTATAATTCTTTATCCGCTTGAAAGATTTCTCCATCTCATTCAGTTCATGATAGTGCGTAGCAAAAAGAGTACGTGCTTTTGCTTTAGGATGCTCATGAATATACTCTACAATGGCCCAGGCTATCGAAATACCATCATAGGTAGAGGTTCCACGCCCCAACTCATCAAACAGTACAAGACTTCTCGAAGAAACGTTATTCAGAATATCCGCCGCCTCATTCATCTCTACCATAAACGTAGATTCGCCAACGGAGATATTATCACTGGCTCCCACCCGGGTGAAAATCTTATCTACCAATCCGATGTGAGCACTTTCGGCAGGAACAAAAGAACCGATTTGAGCCAGCAAAGTTATTAATGCCGTCTGACGCAAAAGAGCAGATTTACCGGCCATATTGGGACCCGTAATAATAATAATCTGCTGCGTTGTGCTATCCAGCATCACATCATTGGCAATGTATTTCTCACCTATCGGAAGCTGCTTCTCAATCACCGGATGACGCCCCTGACGGATATCCAGTACGTCATTGTCTTCAATTACCGGGCGAATATAGTTATTCTCACGTGCTACATTGGCAAATGCCAATAAACAGTCGATACGCGCTACCTGATTGGCGTTAATCTGGATGGCAGGAATAAATTCACTCAAAGCTTGTACCAGCTCCGTATAAAGCCGGGTCTCAAGCACCAGAATCTTATCTTCTGCCCCAAGTATTTTCTCTTCGTACTCTTTTAACTCCTGAGTGATGTAACGCTCCGCATTGACCAGCGTCTGTTTGCGAATCCACTCCTGAGGTACTTTATCTTTGTGTACATTGCGTACCTCTATATAGTAACCAAATACACTATTATAGGCAATCTTCAGACTTGGAATCCCTGTCTGTTCACTTTCACGTTGCTGTATCTTCAAAAGGTAATCTTTGCCCGAATAGGCTATTTGTCTCAGTTCGTCCAACTCGGTATTTACCCCACTTTGAATCACGCCTCCTTTGTTTATCAATAAAGGAGGATCATTGTTGATTTCCTTACTTATCCGGTCACGTATAGAAATACAGAGATTCAATTGCTCTCCTATCCGGTTCAGGCTGGCATTATCTGCCTGCAGGCAAGCTTCTTTTATAGGCTCGATAGCCTGCAAAGCTATTTTTAACTGTACTACTTCGCGCGGTGACACACGTCCTACCGCCACTTTCGAAATAATACGCTCCAAATCTCCTATCAGATGCAGCTGTTCCTCAATCAGTTCTTTAAATTCCGGTTCGCGAAAGAAATACTCCACTACATTCAAGCGATCGTTAATCGGCTTTTCATCCTTCAATGGAAATACCATCCAGCGCTTTAGCAAACGGGCTCCCATCGGGCTAATCGTTTTATCAATGACATTGAGCAAACTGCTGCCGCCATCATTCATACTGCCGATAAGCTCGAGACTACGTACGGTAAATTTGTCCATACGCACATACTTATCTTCTTCAATGCGGGCCAGCGAGGTAATATGACCAATCTGTGTATGCTGTGTCATATCTAAATATTGCAGGATAGCACCCGAAGCAATTGTACCATTCTTCAGATGTTCCACACCAAAACCTTTCAGATTTTTCGTCTCAAAATGTTTCAGCAGTTTCTCACGGGAAGTCGTTTCGGTAAAAACCCAGTCGTCCAGTTCGAAAGTGAAGAATTTACTTCCGAAGTTACCCTCGAACATACCACGTTTACCGCGTTCAAAGAGTACTTCTTTGGGACCAAAATTATTGAGCAGCTTATCCACATAATCGAAAGGTCCCTCTGCCGTCAGGAATTCACCGGTAGAGATATCAAGAAAGGCAATACCACAGGCTGATTTGCCAAAATGCACTGCGGCAAGGAAATTATTTTCTTTATAGTTGAGAATATTATCATTGATAGACACACCCGGAGTAACCAGTTCTGTAATGCCGCGTTTCACCAGTTTCTTCGTCATCTTCGGATCTTCCAACTGATCACAGATAGCTACACGTTTACCGGCACGAACCAGTTTTGGTAAATAGGTATCCAGCGCATGATGAGGAAAACCGGCCATCTCAATAGTCTTTCCTTTTCCATTGGCGCGTTTAGTCAGGGTAATTCCCAGTATCTCAGCTGCAATAATTGCATCTGTTGAATAAGTTTCGTAGAAGTCCCCGCATCGAAACAGCATCACCGCATCCGGGTGTTTTGCTTTCAGGTCAAGGAACTGTTTCATCATAGGGGTTAGTTCAATATCGTTGCTCACAGGTAGTCTCCTCTTCTTTTTTAATTCAGTAATCAGTGGGCAAAGATACTGATTTCCCACTAATCTACCATCCCGTCAACACCAAGATTTATTTGGTTATCTTATAGTAAAAAAGTCTTTAAACAAGCTCCTGAATTATTAACAACCCGCACAGTATTCTTAAAACGTGTTATAAAACATACTATTTTTCTTGGATTATTTGCAGATACCGCCAAAAGCCGTACATTTGCAATGTGTTTTTCATAGTATTAGATTTAAGGTTAACAAAGGTTG